>Ga0157364_1000109_pt1 | contig 36788 bp, 22 predicted proteins | sample AttsexASBM2_FD_111476 | JGI IMG/M metagenome (GOLD analysis project Ga0157364, IMG submission 111476) | Fungus gardens microbial communities from leaf cutter ant in Ribeirão Preto, State of São Paulo, Brazil - Atta sexdens ASBM2 | ecosystem: Host-associated > Fungi > Mycelium > Unclassified ...
GCGCTGGGCCAGTACGTGGCCGGGATGGGTTTCTCCAACGTCGGGCTTGGCCTGGTGCACGGCATGGCACATCCGCTGGGCGCTTTTTATAACGTGCCGCACGGCGTCGCTAACGCCATTATTTTGCCGCACGTGATGGCGTGGAACGCGGACTTTACCGGAGAAAAATACCGCGATATCGCCCGCGCTATGGGCGTGACGAAGGTATGCAGCATGAGCCTGATCGAAGCGCGGGAAGCGGCGGTTGAGGCGGTGAAAAAGCTCTCTGCCGATGTCGGCATTCCTGCACGCCTGCGCGATGTAGGCATGAAGGAGGAAGATATCCCGGCGCTGGCCCAGGCCGCGCTGGATGATGTCTGTACCGGCGGCAATCCAAGAGAGGCGACACTGGATAATATTATTACGCTCTATCGTAAGATTTACTGATGCCGAAGCATGCAGGCCGCTGCGCCTGCATGCTGTCGTTTATCTTCTGTCTGACGCTTTCGCTGCTTAGCAGCCGTTCAGGACAATCAGGCCTTTACCCGCTGCCAAACCCCGTCGGCATCTCTTTAAGAATGCCGACGGTGCGATGTCAGCTTAAAGCGATGCTTTTACTACCGTCACCAGCGTGGGCAACGATTTTTCACTATAGGTGGAGGGAAACCAGCAGCTGGCATTAATTTGCGCCAGGGCCGGACGAAACGCTTTGCCATCCCAGACCCATTCATCTGTTGAAGCACAGCGTCCAGCGCTGCTTCCCAGCATGATTGCTGAAATAACACCGTTGCGATATGTTTCGGCATCACTGGTGACGATGACGGGCTTCGCCTTCATTTGATTATCGGTTACCCAGTACCCATAACCTTCGTTATAGGCCGCGCCCCAGCACTGAGTGGAAAGCATGACATGTGCATCATCCAACGGCGTGGCGGTAATCTCGCCGCTGATAATATTGCCGTTGACATCTTTTTCACCCACTAAGGTCAGATATTCACAATTTTGATCGCTACCTACCGTGGCGAGCAGTTGTGGCCTTAGCGCCTTAGCTTCCGCTTTGGTTAATATACGCGGCTTAGCCTGGCTGACTTTTGCTGCCTGGATAACGGGCGCAGGAACGGCTTTGCCGACGCTGCTTTCGGGTTTATTCCCTTTTTTAATCCATGCGCCAGGCGTACTAATGCGGCCCTGTATATCATCTGCTTTTAGTAGCGCAGCATAAGCGCCCTCGCCTGAAAGCAGAAAAGGCTGGTGGCCGCCTTTGAATTCAATTTTTCCGCTGCCTTTTACGGCATTGATAACTGCCCGCGTTTGCGCTTCCGACAGTTGCCAGTCGTTGTTTTCTGCTGCGGTAAGCGAGCCTGCCGGTTTATTGTTAATCCATAGCGTTAGCTTTTTTACAGGTGTTGCGTTTTCCATATTGTCCGCCAGGATAACTTCACCGGTCGCAATTGCTCCAGCGCCAGCCTGACGGGTCAATAGCAAACCACCCGCTTCTCTTTCCTTTGCCGGGCCGCCTGTACGACAGGTCAAGGTATTATCGCAAATGGTCGCCCAGTCCTTGTGGTAAAAGGATACGCTGCTTTCCTGGGCGAAAATGGGGGTGGCCAGCGTGGCAAACGCGATAAAAACGAGCCTTTGCAAATTATTCATCCAGAGTTCTCTCTACTGAAGTTTGCGCGGTAGTTTGAGGTAAAAGTTTCTGGAGTGAAAGTAAATATTGTATTCATAAGGATGTTGATTGCCGGGTAATAAAATTTTTTATTACTCTTACTCCAGGAGTTCGAAACTATTCCGGAAACCATTTGTGTTACTGTGCCGAAGCGTTATTCTTACCACGCACATATACCAGCACTCTATGTAGCTGGCCCACAGAGAGATCCCGAATAACCTCCGCAGGAATGCCGCGCAGCCGCCGATACAGCCAGGCAATGCCGAAAAAATCGATGCCCTCGCTATGAAAAAGATATTCATTTTCTTTTAAAGAAAATAGCTTACAAAAATCTTCTCCTTCCGGCGGTAAACTAACGTCAAAGATTTTCTCCGCTTCTTTTAATAGTTCTACGCCATCGTCACCAGTGATACCGAGATCATTTTCCAGCCAGGTGTTTTCATCAATAAATTTATTACGGCAGCCTGAAAACTCGCGTATAAAATCGATAACCTCTTCTAACGTGAGATCCATACTTTTACTCCTGTTAAAGTTGCTCAGAACGGCTTGTTCATTTTACACCCTGCCCTGAAACCGTCGATAACGAACGGCCGCGCCAGGTTTATTGTATGCATCAGGCTGAAGACTATGTGAGCCAGCTGCCCTTTTCCCACGTGACCATTTTGCAATCAGTTGATATCAGCTTATTCCGCAGGGATAAACGGAATGCGCTGCCGGTTAAGGATTTCCCGCCAGCTGAACGAGCAGTTGCGCCAGCCTTTCTTTAACCTCTTTTTCTGGCTCTTTGTTATTAGCTTCTTGCAGCAGTGCCGCTGCTTCCGCAGGCAGCAAGGCCGCTGGCCAGGCTTTCAGAGCATTCAGAGCCATATGCCGATTGCGCGTAACCGGGCTTTGCAACCCTGCGCGGATCAGGTTCCAGCCCTGCCCGGGAAAGCGGTTCAAATCCTGTAACACAGAGCCGAGCGCATCATGCTGCTGGTACTGAGGCCCCATGCCCAACGATATTTGCGGCCCGGAAGCGATAGCGCCTAAGTCCAGCTCGCTTTCCGCCAGCGCAATTACCTGCGCCACGTAGTCCGGATTATCGGTTTGCATCAGCTGGTACCAGAGCCAGTTCTCAGGCTGCGTTTGGTAACGCTGATAAACAGCAGGCCAGGGATCGTTGCCCTGCTCTCTGTCAATCCTTAAGGCGGCATCAAAAACCATGACGTCATCTTCGCGCAGCCCTGCTTCTGTCAACATCGACCATTCAGGCCGCGCCAGGATGGATGCGCAAAGCGCTTTTAACCTCTGCCGTTCATCTTCCGTAGCGAAGGCCTCCTCTCTGACCTGTCGATCGATTTCTTCAACTACAAGATAATGCAGCAAATCGGTGGGACCTGTCGGAGCAACATGGGCCAGGTAGTGTTCGCAGGCCTGCGCGGCGAATGAATATCCACTGATATGCGTTCCGGGCTGTCCGTTGAGCATGCCGCGTAAAATTTCCGCTGCGCCCGTCAGCAGCTGCGTATCCACCTCGCACTCCAGCGCCTCGTTCAGGCGGCCATATTCGGCGCAGTGCCAGGCGGTATATTCCACCATAACGTCATTGGCATAGCCGTCTCTTAACAGCCACTGGCGAAGAGTGTCATCCGGTTCGTTCGGCAGACGTTCAATCAGCTGGATACGTCCCCAGCCGCTGACGCGCTTAGCCAGCGTCAACCATTCCCGCTGATATTCGTCCGGCGGCAAAATGGCCCGCATTGCCACTACGGCATACAGCGTAAATTCATCATGGCTACCCAAAACCTGCAATATGTTGACGCTCTGCTGATACGGAAAAAAAGCCAGTAGCGCCATCGCAAACTTCACTACCTGCCGATCCGGCGCCTTTGTTACCAGAAACAGGACCAGCGCCCGTAGACGACGAGCATCAATCACGGTGGACTGACCCAGCTCGCCCAACAGTTCGTCGATATAGCCAAGCGGCGTCTCTTCACTAAGCAGTTGATAAAGCGTCTGCATATTTTTACGGCTGCTGCGCCGCAGAACACTAACTATCGCCTTCGTTACCTGAGCTGCCTTTTCCCTGTCGTTTCCGGACATAACATGATGGCCGAAAGCGCCATCCTGTGCGCCTGGCGCCCAGCGCAGGTGGTTTTCATCCTCTGCCATAGCGACCTCATCCGGCAGCACCTGGGCTACTTCTGGTAGAGCCCCAGCCTCTTCCGACCACTGCATCAGCCAGTCATAAATAGCGTGCTGCTCTGGCGGCCAGACCACAGGAAAAAGCTGCTCGTCAGACTGACGAAAAATATTGGCTATCCACTCTTTCATTGTTATTTCCTTATTCTCAACAGGCCAACACGGTTTTCATCAGCAACGCATCCAGATCGCGGCAATCTCGTCGCTCGCTGTCCGGTAGTTCTCCGCGTACGTGGTTGTCGTTTAACTGCTGTGCGATAAAGTTGTGGATATGCACCAGACGTTCGCCATATTCTGCTTCGCCGGCCCGCTGTTTGCGCGCCAACAGCAGATCGATTTCCGCCAGCAGCGGCGCATCGGTGACCGTCCCCGCCAGTAGCTCTTCAAAACGCATCGGCGGCACACCTTTGCCCGCCTCTATCCACTGCACCGCCAGCAGCGGCCGCAGCACGTAAAAATATTTTTTCAGCCGTACGCTGTCGCCCTGCAGATAACCACGAAAATTCTTTTTTGCCATCGATAAATAGTGCCAACTCGCCCGCAAAGGCGAGAACCAGTCCGGCACCTGCTCGCGCAGTTTCGCGACCACAGCGTCCTGCTGCTGATAGACTACCGGTGAATCCAGCCACTCGAGCAGCGTTGGGTTAGCTCGCTTCAGTAGACCCAATGTTTTTCGCCATTCCCAGCCGCAGACGTCCAGCGTTTCGTCTATTGGCAGTTCTATTACGTCGCGCTGCGGCTCTACGCGCAAATACCACTCCGGCTTGTGCACATAGATAAAGCGCACATCATAATCACTGTCAGGTGAAGCAAAACCCCAGCCACGGCTGCCCGACTCGCAGGCGTAAAGCACTTTTACATCGTGCTTTTCTTCTACCTGACGCAGCACCGCACGTACGCGTTCGCGCATTACGTTATCAACGCCGTTTAATCCTGTTTTCATTCTTTTATCCTTTTACGCAGACAACCTGCGACAACGTATGCACTACTTCCACCAGCGACGACTGTGCAGCCATCACCGCATCGATATCTTTATAAGCCATCGGGATTTCATCAATAACGTCCCGATCTTTACGGCATTCAACGTGCGCCGTAGCGCGTTTTTGATCTTCAACGGTAAAGCGGGCTTTCGCCGCCGTACGGCTCATGGTGCGTCCGGCACCATGGCTACAGGAGCAGAAGCTCTCTTCGTTACCCAGACCGCGCACGATAAAGCTCTTTGCCCCCATAGAGCCGGGAATAATGCCCATCTGCCCTTTCTGCGCCGATACTGCCCCTTTGCGTGTTATCAGCACCGACTCGCCAAAATGTGTTTCGCGCTCGACATAGTTATGGTGGCAGTTCACCGCTTCCAGATGAGTGGTAAAAGGCTTGCTGATAACTTTCGCCATCGCTGCCAGCACGCGCTCCATCATCGCCTCACGATTATGCCGCGCGTAATCCTGCGCCCAGCTAACGGCTTCCACGTAGTCGTTAAAGTGTTTGCTGCCCTCGGCGAAATAGGCCAGATTGCGATCCGGCAGGTTAGCGAGGTGCTGCTGCATATCTTTCTGCGCCAGGGTAATAAAAAGATTGCCGATGGCGTTGCCCACGCCGCGCGAGCCGCTGTGCAACATCACCCAGACCTGCTGACGCTCGTCCAGACAAACCTCAATAAAGTGGTTGCCCGTACCCAGCGTGCCCAGATGCTGATAGTTATTGGTTTTCATCAGCGTCGGATATTTGTCCGTCAGTGCCTTAAAGCGCGGTGCCAGTCCTGTCCAGTGACGATCGACCTCCTGCGGCGGCGACTGCCAGGCTCCTTTGTCACGGCCGGAGCGGTTGTTAGTACGTCCGTGCGGTACGGCCTGCTCAATAGCGCTACGGATGCCCGCCAGGCTGTCCGGCAAATCACGGGCCATCAGTGAAGTGCGTACTGCGATCATGCCACAACCAATATCTACGCCGACCGCCGCCGGGATAATTGCGCCCTTAGTCGGGATAACGCTGCCGATGGTTGAGCCTTTACCCAGATGCACATCCGGCATTACCGCCAGGTGGCGAAAAATAAACGGCATCTTTGCCGTATTCAGCAGCTGTTCGCGCGCTTCCGGCTCGACCGGCACGCCCTGCGTCCACATTTTTATCGCCGCACCGTTCTGCTGTAGTGTCTGATATGACTTAGTCATTTTTATTCTCCTGTTGCTATAGCATTACTATTGCGAACGGCGTGCCAGAACACTGAATAAAAGCATAAGTAATTATATCTTTATGATTTTAAATAAATTTACTTTCAAATTATAAATGCCGCTTGTTCTGATGCGTTAGAAAACTTATCTTCAGGGATAAATGATTTATCTTGCAGGATAAAATGAAAAAGAACGTTGTTATCGGCATTCTGGGAACGGTACTGGACAGGCGCGGCAAGCGTGAGAAGCGCTGGAACAGATGGCGGCCTACGGTGGCACTTTGCCAACAGGAAAACCTGCGGGTCGACAGGCTGGAGCTGCTGCATCAGCCGCAAAGCTTCACCATGGCCCGACAGGTTGCGGAAGATATCATGCAGGTGTCGCCGCACACTGAAGTGGTTTTGCATAGCGTGGCGCAGAACGATCCCTGGGACTTTGAAGAGGTCTACGGCAGCTTTCTGGATTTTGCCAGCCGCTACCCTTTCGATACCGATAACGAAGAATATCTGGTGCATATTACCACCGGCACGCATGTGGCACAGATTTGCTGGTTCCTGCTGACCGAAGCGCGCTATCTTCCCGCACGCATTCTGCAAACTTCCCCAGCCGGCAAGGAGGCGACCACCCCTGGCGCACTCGGACAGTATTCAATAATCGATCTCGATCTGAGCCGCTACGCAACTTTAACCAGCCGTTTTCAGCGTGAACAACAGCACTCGACGTCCTTTTTAAAGTCCGGCATCGAGACGCGTAATCCTACATTTAATAGCCTTATCGAGCAGATTGAGCGAGTCGCGCTGCGCTCGGGGGCGCCGATGTTGCTGACCGGCCCGACCGGCGCGGGTAAGTCTTTTCTGGCCGAACGCATCTACCAGCTGCGCCATGCTCGCCACCAGCTGGCCGGTAAGTTTGTAGCGGTCAACTGCGCTACGTTGCGTGGCGATAACGCAATGTCCACTCTGTTCGGGCATGTGAAAGGAGCCTTTACCGGCGCACAGCAGGCGCGCAGCGGGCTATTGCGGGAAGCCGATGGCGGCATGCTGTTTCTGGATGAGATTGCCGAGCTGGGGCTGGATGAGCAGGCGATGCTGCTACGCGCCATTGAGGAAAAACGATTCTTTCCCTACGGCGCGGATAAAGAAACCAGCAGCGATTTTCAGCTTATCGCTGGCACGCATAGGGATATGCAGCAATGGATAGCTGAAGGCCGTTTTCGCGAAGACCTGTTTGCCCGCATTAATATGTGGACGTTTCAGCTGCCGGGACTGGCCGATCGCCGCGAAGATATCGAACCCAACCTGGATTTCGAGCTGGCGCGTTACGCCCGCGAACAGCAAACGCAGGTGCGCTTTGATAAAGAAGCGCGAAGCCATTTTCTGCGCTTCGCCTGTTCGCCGGAGGCCTGCTGGCGCGGCAATTTCCGTGAACTAAGCGCCTCGGTAACACGTATGGCGACCCTGGCGGAACAAGGTCGGATTTCACTGGCGCTGGCAGAAGAGGAAATCGCCCGGCTGCGTGCTAACTGGCAAACATCGGCGCAACAAATAACGGCAGGAACGCCAGCATCTTTGCAGCCGACTGCGGCTATGCCGACTGACGTGACACAATACGATTTGTTTGATGAGTGTCAGCTACAGACGGTGCTGAGCATCTGTCGGGCATCAGATTCGCTTTCCGAAGCGGGCCGACGGCTGTTTGCCGTTTCGCGTCAGAGCAAAAAACAGCCCAACGACGCCGATCGCCTGCGTAAGTATCTGGCGCGGTTCGGGCTGAGCTGGGAGGAAGTTAAGGGTTAGCGGTTACCCGAGCAGAGAGGCGCTTTATGCCTGCATTAAGGGTTCCCGGTGTCCCGTACGGTAAGCTGCCTGAAGCGCCAGCTGTAACATGAGCGGTAGCCTGCCGTAACCTGACACGCCGGGCGCCGGGCCAGGGCAGCGACAGGCAGGCTATTGCTCTTAATATCCGTAATACTGAACCGGGATACGCTGGCCGTTAACTTCCAGGTCGCGCCACGGCTTAACGGCGGTTTCAGGCATTTTTTCGCGGATGGCGGCTTCCGCTTTTTCCGGCAGCGTCACGTTGCCCACTGGCTTCCATTCGCTGTCCTGATGAGCATAGATAGTTATGCCCTGCTGATTGTGGTTATAGAGCAGAACTTCCGGCGCGCCGTCATTGTTGAGATCCTGCATCCAGACCAGACAGGAACCGGCATCCACCAGGCAGGTGCCCAGCTCCTGCTCAATATATTCTGCCTGAGCCCGCCACCAGCTTTCCGGCGGCGGCTCGCTGCCTGGCCGCAGCCTGATGCTGTGCTGAAGCTTGCCGAGCGTTGGCTGCGTCGCCTTGCCAACATAACGTCCTGCCAGGATTTGCATCAGCATCGTTTTTTCCTGAGCGGGATCGGCGAGCCACTGCGGATGCTCGCTCAGTATTTGCAGCGCCTTTTCGCCCCGACGGCCTGCATCGCTGAACGCATAGAGGTCCATTGCGTCCGCTTTCGCTTTGCCCTGTTCAAAACGCGCCAGCTGATTATTTATGGCAATGCGCCACGGATCGATCGCTGGCGTATGCAGTAAAAACCAGCCGCAGGCCATCAGCCCCAGCATCAGGGCCGTAAAGGCGTCCATGTTGCTGGAACCCCGCGACCAGGCGCGGCGCTGCAGCCACAGCAGCAGCAGCGAGCCGGTAAAGGCGATGAGCGTAATGCCCACGCCGTAAACCCGCTCCACCGTCCAGCCATACTCAGCGATACGCAGCCACAGCGCCCAGCCGGCCAGCGCGGCCAGCAGCGGCGTCAGCGCCTGGGCAACCAGCACCAGCCGGCTCGTGCCGCGCTGCCAGCGTGATTTGCCAGGTGCTTTCTCCCCGACTATGGCGTTGAACGCCAGCATCAGCATCGTCATAGTAAGCAGCAGGGTCGCGGCGGAAAGCGATTTCGGAATAATAGCCAGCCCGGTAAAGGGCAGGCAGGCCAGAAACAGCAGCGAGGCGACAGCATGCAGCGGCAGCAGCACGCCGACGGCCAGCGTAATCAGATGGCGATACAGACCGGCAGCGCCCGGCAGGCGGCGGCAGAAAACGATGCCGGCGGCAATAACGGCGCCGGTCGCCGTGGGCGGAAAGAAAGCGTTCTCGAAGAAAACTTGTTCGAACAGCATGATGCCGATCATGCCGAAAAGTTTGCTCCACAGCGTCAGCACCAGCCAGAACAGTCCGGTCATGATGCCGGTGAACGCCAGCGTAAACGTGTTGCGCCATAGCGCCCCGGCCACCAGCCTGCTCCACGGTTTTTTGCCCTGCTCCTGCGGCGCTTCGCTGCAGAAGGCGGCAAGAAAGGGCATCGTCAGGCTCAGCAGGAATACGACGATGCCGATGTTTTTAAAATGGAACTCGCCAGACGGCAGCTCGGGAAAATTCCAGCGCTGCCAGCCCGTCATCAGGGCGAGCACCGGCAGGGCCAGCAGCGCGCAGAGCCAGGGTTTTACGGCGCCGGGGCGATAAAGCGTAAAAGCCAGTACGCTGGCCGCTCCCAGCGAGAGCGGCGGCAGATAAAGCGAGTAACGGTCATGCAGGGATAACCCTTCCGGCAAAGCCCAGAGCAGGCCGGCCAGCGCGCCAATGGCAATAATGGCCCATTTGGTGCCGCGGGGAAAAACGTCTTTTTGCAACATAGCGAATCCTTGCTGTCTGACAGAATGAAAAGAACAACACAAGTAAGCGAATGGTAAATATCGTTATTGATATGCCATCCGTGTGGGTAGCCTTAATAACATTCGGCCTGCTATTATTTGCTGCGGCGCTGCTTTTTTTCAGCCTTAATTTTCGCCTTTTGCTGATGGGCGCGGATTTTAAGCATTTTTCTCATGCGGATGGCCAGCTTGATCAGGCGGAACTCGGTACTGACAGGCAAGTTGCGCTCCTTAGCCCGGATCCACACCATACAGAAAGAGATGACCGTAGCTAACGCGAAAGCGAAGAAGACAAATGCCGCTGTGAGATGCTCTTCCTTCAGAAGAACCAACAGCATAATGAAGTTGGTAAACAGCAGCCCTTTTACGCTGGTGCTGTCCTCAGCCATTTGCGTGATGGACTCCAGCAGATCGACGTCGGCGGTCAAATCGGGATGATAGCGCTTTTTAACAATCTTCATATTGGTTTTAAAAGCGGAGTAATCTTTAAACGTAAATTTGTTGCTGAGAATTTTGGCGCGGATTTGGTTTCTAATATCCATCAGTCATATCCTTGTCATACACGCCGTAAGGATATCCTGCAGAATTTATTTTTGCGGCAAATTAAGTTGCCGGAGATGCCATACAGCTTATTCAGCTGAGCGACAGTTTTGCCGTATGCCGTTAAAAATCTTTTCGGCCACATTTGGCGGACAGAATGCCGGTAGTAACGTAGTGCGGTTTGTCTTTGCCTCTCGCTCTGTCCCGGACCCAACGCGGATACCTCATCAAGGTAGCTAAACGTCGCTGCATAACGTTACCAACTTTCGCGTCTGGAGGGCAGAGTCCCGGACAGCAGGCTTATTACGCGCGGTAACAGGATCTGAGGCAGCTTCTTAAGAAAGCGTTATTCAATCCCCGGTACGTTAAACACATTTGACAAGCGCTCAATGCTGGCGCTGGCATGGTTTACTTTCAGACGAACATAGATTTTCTCCGTAACGCCCAGCATTTTCGAGTTCGCTTTCTGCGTCAGCTGATTGGCCTTGCGGAATCCAGTAGAGCTCCCAAATATAATATTGAAATTATACTTTATGAAATTACAATGAAATACTTTCCTTATACATTTAAAATTCGAGCTGCATTCAAACTTTGAATAATAGTATTTAATAGCAATAGACCGAGACATCCAGAGTAATATAATAGTCACGTTATTTATAGCGCAGCATGAATGTGCTCGAACACATCCATGCTGCTGACCACAAAAACTATGGGAGCTAGTTATTATGGCTGGACAGGATTGTAATGCAGCCGCGGCTGCAAAAGAAGTGACGGATAGCGCAATACGCCACTACAGGGTAAGTTATGCGAGCACCTTTCCGGATTATGAGCGTATTCCTTTAATCGCCTTTAAGGGAAAATGGCTTGAGGCGGCGGGGTTTTCGACGGGCACGCAGATGGACGTGCGGGTAATGCCGGGCTGCCTGGTGGTTACCGCGCGTGAACCAGAGCCGCAGGAGTCGGCGCTGATGCAGTCGCTGCGCAAGGCCTGTAAGCTTTCTGCGCAAAAGCAGAGGCAGGTGCAGGATTTTATTGAGGTAATTTCGGCAAAGCGAGGTCGCTGATAGCGTGGTGATGCAGATGTATCGAAGCACGTATGACAAGTGAATTTTTAAGCAGATATGCCTGTTTCGGTCTATTGGCTAATCGGTTACATCAGGCTGGCTGGTTAAATTCAGAAACTGAAGCATCTTACATGACAAATACGGCAGTAAAAGGCTTAACTGCTCATATTATAAATTCATCTGTATGCGTGTTTCATAAAGCTTACAGAGAAAGGATTGGTACCCCCGATGAAAAAATCCCTCATAGTTATGGGGGTGTTGATGACTCCTCTGGCAGCCCATGCGGAGCTTTCAGCTGGCCAGGAGTGTGACGCCTGTTTCAAACAAAATAAGGATATTCCGGCAGCCTGTAACTGTTTATCGGCCGAAAAAGACAGGAGCGGTAAGAAGCTGGATGCCCTTATAACCGAAACGGTGAAGCGCATAAAGGCAAACAATATCAATCCCTTTAATGATAAAGAGGAAAACACCGAAACTGCCGGAGACGTTTACAGTAAACGCTTCCTTGAGGCGCAAAAATCCTGGAAAGAGTATCGGGATCGGCTTTGCCTGGCTGTAGCAACCGAACTGGATGAGGATGCCTACGATTCTTCTCGCCTCTAAAGTTGACAAGACCGGTATAGCTACTTGTGATCAGCGTAAACATCTTCGGCATAGAAGCTGCCATATGCGATGGTAACCAAAACGCTTTTGTTCAGATACCAGTTCAGTAATGCGCTCGGATGAATGTGTATCCGCTGATAGGCGCTGCGCTTCATAACAGCATACCCGCCAGCCGGCCTTTACCTCTGTGCTATCAAGGCCGGAAGCCCATACCGACATATCTAATGTCCGCGCACCTGTTTTCCTTACAAGGTAGTTGTTCAGAAAAGGTTTACACCATTTTGATGCTCGATAGCTATCGCGCCCTGTTCTACCTACTTACGAACTTTAAAAAAAACACAAAATGTGGTATGCAAAAGTGTTTTTCTATCTTTTTTTGGTTAAAATCCGGAATGCTGCGTCAAAATTTGACGCAATAGCATATGAGCTGCGTCAATGTTAACGTAGCAAGGCAACACAGTTGGAGATCGTTATGGCTGGTTTTGACACGGATTATTGTTATTCTTTCCCGGCAGTGCGTGGGATACAGGCAGGACGCCCATTTTACATAGCAACTTGCCCTATGCGTATCATCCCCAAAATTTTTAGTTTTGATGAGACCGAAGTTCCTCCAGAGCTTAGGGCGCAACGGACGCTTAACAAAAGTCGTATCCCTGATATGGTTCGTTATCTGCTGGAAAACCCTAAAGATTATGTTTTTTCAGCACTTACAGCCTCTATAGCTGTTGAAGTCGAGTTTGTTGAAAATCCTGGTTCTGGTAATCTGGGTACGCTTAAAGTTCCGATGGATGCGCAAATTCTTATCAATGATGGGCAGCATCGGCGTAAGGCCATTGAAGAAGCTTTAGAAGAGCGTCCGGAGCTGGGCCATGATAATATTCCAGTTCTTTTCTTCGTTGATGAAGGGCTTCGCCGCAGTCAGCAAATGTTTGCTGACTTAAACAAGTACGCAGTTAAGCCCAGCCCTTCTCTTGCTACATTATATGACCATCGCGATCTTGGGTCAGAACTGGCAAGATATATGGCTGCAAATGTAGAGCCTTTCATTGGGCTCACTGAAATGGAAAAGTCAAGCATATCAACACTTTCCAGTAAGCTTTACACGCTTAGCAGCATTAAACAAGCTACACGTGCTTTACTGGGGAAAGGGCCGAAAGACGGCTGTGACGAAGCCGAAAAAAAGCTTGCAACGGAATACTGGCAGGCCATATACAAAGTTATTCCAGACTGGCAAATGGCAGCGCGAAAAGAAGTATCTCCTGCCCAGCTTCGTCAGGATTACCTTCACGCCCATGGTATTGGTCTGCATGCGTTAGGGCTACTGGGACGTAGTCTACTGACCGAACACCCCCAGGACTGGCAAAATAAACTACTCCAGTTGAAAGATGTAGACTGGCGAAAAACCAATCCGGAATGGCTAAAAAGAGCAATGCTGCATGGCAAATTAAGTAAATCTACGACCGCCATACAGTTGACCTGCAATGTCCTCAAAAAAACCTTGAGCTTGCCTCTTACACCAGAAGAAAAGCAGCTTGAGGCTCAGGTAGTAAAATTATGAGTAAATTAGTTAACGCCCACGATCTGGGTGATTATGAAGATTTTATCAATCTGGAGGAGTTTGCCGGCAGGCCTCTTTCTGATTATGTTTCTGAAGTACAGAGAATTTATTGTGCCGACAAGCGTCCCTGGGTAATTGGTTATAGCGGTGGTAAAGATTCTTCTGCCGTGATTACACTAGCTTATCTTGCCCTACTCGGGTTACCTCCAGCGATGCGCACAAAACCTGTCTTCCTGGTTTCATCGGACACGCTGGTTGAAACACCGGTCGTGGTTGATCTTATTCAAAAAACGATGCAACAAATCGAAGCTGGCGCTAAGAGAGATGGGCTGCCCATTACGCAGCATCCGGTAGTACCAAAAACCAATGAAACGTTTTGGGTAAACCTGTTAGGAAAAGGCTATCCGGCTCCAACGAGGAGCTTTCGCTGGTGTACTGAAAGGATGAAAATAAATCCTGTCAGCGATTTCATCCGTGACAAAATTAGCCAGTTTGAAGAAGTTATTGTCGTCTTAGGTTCCAGGAGCAGTGAAAGCTCTTCACGTGCTCAGGTCATTGCTAAACACAAAATTGACGGTACTCACCTTGCGCGACACACTACCCTGTCAAACGCTTTCATCTACACGCCAATCGATACCTGGGACGTGGAAGATGTTTGGAAGCTGCTGCGTGGCGCATTCAGATACGCACCTGATGATATAGAGGAATGGGAAAGTCCATGGGGAGGAAATAATCGTCCACTGTGGACTTTGTACATGGATTCATCGAATCAGGGCGAGTGCCCTTTGGTAATTGACGACAGTACTCCATCTTGTGGTAGCTCTCGGTTTGGTTGCTGGACTTGTACTGTCGTGACCAAAGATAAAGCTATGGAAAGTCTGGTTAAGAACGGCGAGGACTGGATGCTCCCCCTGCTGAATTTCCGAGATATGCTCGCAGAAACTTCCGATCCTGCTAAAAAAGAGACTTTCAGGAATTACAAACGCCGCACAGGTAAAGTTAGCTACCAGTATGCAAAAGATGGCGAAGAGCTGAATGCCGACAGAAAACATGTTCCTGGACCTTATTGGCTTTCTTATCGCCGTAAATGGCTTGAGAAATTATTAAGGATCGAGAAAAGTATTAACGATAGTGGCCGTGACATCACTTTGATCACCCACCCGGAGCTGCATGCAATAAGGCAACAATGGCTGAAAGATCCTAATGAACCAGACTGGCACGATTCATTACCGGAAATCTATCGTAGCGTGTATGGAAATGACTTGAATTGGGTTGTTGACGATCAGTCACGCTTCGACGCAAGCGATGCTGAATTACTTTCACAAATTACCCAAGGGTATGATGTAGAACCTGAAATGGTAATGAAGCTTATCGAGCTTGAAATCTCTATGGAAGGCATAAGCCGCCGCCAGGGAATTTTTGAAAAAATAGGAACTATTTTAAGGCAGGATTGGGGCAGCCTTGAGAAAATTGAGCAGAAACAATCTACTTTGCAGAAACGCCATGAGCGGGATCTACATCAGGAAGAAGTCAACAAGATTGAAGCTGAGCTACAAAATTTGCAACGTTTACTAGTCGACGCAGATGAGTCTTCACTTCTTTATCGTGAGGCAAAAAACAATGATAATTAAAAAACTAATTTTGCGTAATTTCCGCGTTTTCCGCGGTGAACATGTTATTGACCTCGCTCCCAGAAAAAGGGACCATGAAGTCCACGATCGCCCTATAGTATTATTCGGGGGGTTAAATGGTGCAGGGAAAACATCTATTCTGACAGGAATCAGATTAGCACTATATGGTCGCCTGGCTTTTGATCAGATAAATCAACAACAGGATTATATCGATCAATTGACATCGCTAATTCACAATGGAATTAGTCAGACACAAAGACCAAATGATGCTTCAGTCGAGCTTTGTTTTACCTATAATAAGAATGGTCAAGAATCAGAATTCAACGTTATCCGGTCATGGAAAAGAGGAAAAAAAGATAAACTGACTCTTCTGCAGGATGGCAAACACCTGGAAGAATTAAATGATGACCAGTGCCAGGGTTTTTTGAACGAACTTATCCCTCATGGGATAGCAGATCTTTTCTTCTTTGATGGAGAAAAGATAGCCGAGTTGGCTGAAGATGACTCTGGCAATATCCTTAGAACTGCTGTACGACGCCTTCTCGGTCTGGATCTGATAACAAAGCTACGTAGTGATTTAAGTATTTTTACCAAACGTCAGCATGCAAAGCAGCTTGGAGCTATGCAACAACAGCAAATTGCCGTGCTGGAATCCCAGTTTAAAAGCTCAGGATTAGAGAGCGGAAAAAATCTTACTGAAGCTGATCTCGTTAAAGCAAATATTGAAATATTAAGCTTCAAAATTGCCAAATATGAAGGGCAGTTAAGCTCCCAGGGCGGAGCTTTTGCTTTGACAAAAGCACAGGAGCAGGCCAAAGTCGACAAATTGGTTAAAGATAAAGAACGCTTGGAAAAGGCACTGCGCCATGAATGCGATGGCGTGTTGCCATATGCCCTTGCTCCAAAAACTATGGCAAGGCTTCTTGAAAAAGTTGAAATTGAAGCAAAAATTAAACAAGCTAAAAGTTTCGAGATTGAGCTTAATTCCTTTTTGCAACAGCTTCAGGCCGACATGGCTTTCCGCTCAAAAGAAACAAGTAAAATTGCTGCCGAAGCAATCAACGATCGGCTTACCTCCTATATGGCATCCAGACCAGACGGGGAAGTTATCTTTGATATCTCTGAACGAGAGGCTGGCATGCTTCAACAGGCTGCTATACATGAAAGTTCTAAATCGTGGGAGCGCTTTAACGAGTATCGTGCGGAGTTAACTCAGGTAGAGGAACAGCTTGAATTAGCATCTACAAACATTGCCCGAGCACCTGAAGATGAACAGCTTTTTGATATATTTGACAATGTTAGAAAGCTGGATGAAAGAAGGCTGATAGAGAAAGAAAAATATAAATCACATATTGAAGCTGCCAAAAAATTTAAGCTTCAGCAGCTGGAAACCGCTCGCCAGATCCAAAAACTCCACGATAGTGAACGAGATCAATATGGTTTTATAAATTCTTTAAAAAATGCGGAAGAAACTATAGGACTTCTTGACGCATATACTGTGGTGCTAACACAGGCACGTGTTAAAACACTGGAAGCTAATTTTGAAGCGGCATATCGTAAACTTGCGAGAAAAGAAGATCTGAAATTATCGGCGCATATTAATCCGGAATCATTTGATGTCGAATTAGTCGATGAACATGGTATAGCAATTAACAGAAAGTTGCTTTCTGCCGGTGAAAAACAAATTTATGCCATTGCTATTCTTGAAGCTTTAGCCAAAACCTCAGGTCGGGACTTACCAGTTATTATTGATACGCCATTAGGAAGACTAGACTCTTTCCACAGGGACAAACTGATAAATCATTACTTCCCATTTGCCAGTCATCAGGTGGTACTGTTGTCAACTGACACAGAGGTAGATCAGAAGTATTTTGTAGATCAGCTGCGTGATGACATTTCGCATTCATATCAAATTAACTATGATGCAAAGAATAAATCATCCACTTTGAGGAAGGGTTATTTCTGGGAACTTACTAAGGAGGCTTGCTGATGCTCCCCAACCGCATGCAATTAAACAGGCAGACAGAAGATCAGTTGAAAAAGCTAAAAGCTTATACTGGGATAACGCCCAACGTAGCTGCACGTATAGCTTTTTTCCGTTCTGTTGAAAGTGATTTTAGATATTCGCCTGAAAGAGACGTTAAGAAGTTGGATGGTTCTTTAGTATTGGATAAAATTACCTGGCTTGGTGATACAGCTCAGGCTACTGAGCTGATTTTGAAGATGCTTTATACTGATTTAGAATCAAAAGAATTGATAAAAGCTTGGGCCAGTCATGTAGAGGATGGTATTTCTTCCTTACGAAACCAGAAAAGCTTACAATCTTTCTCTATATCCTTATAACATAAAAAGCATTCAATAATAATTGAATGCTTTTTATTTATTTACCGCCGAATGAAAAAACCTTCAAAGAATAATCAATATATTTACTTTGCAGATCATGAATTGAGGATTCCTGCCATTCATCATAGCTAAGCAGTTTTTCATGAATACCTATCCCTGTATTTTTGAAAAATTCTTTTTTAGCTGAAAAGCTTTTATTGTCATTTTTGCTATTCCTGTTAACGTCAAGTATTACTAAATTTCCAATAGAATTTTTTAGCTTATCAACATCGCTGTTATCTGAGTTCGAAGTGGAGCTATAAGGGCTGATATGCTCCAAAGTCGTATTATTAAATTCAAAGACTACCGAACGATCCTCTCTTCTTAGCCTGTTAGCTGGTGATGAGTGATTAGAATCCATGAGCCACTGCCAATTTTCCTGTATTGTAATAAGAAGACATTTAATCGGCTTATTATCACCTTTCTTTTGATATTTTAATGAATTAATACCGTTTATAAAGTGTTGTCCATCACCATCACGCTGAACAATAATTTTATTAAACTCAGTATGGAGTAAAGAAATATTAAACCTGTCTCTTAAAGACAGAATTTTATGCGCAAGGGCTGGATATAATGTAGAAAACACTGAAGCATGCAAGTTACTTATTGCTTTATATCTGAGAAAAAATTTACAAGTTTCATTTACTAAGTCCTGGAAATTATTCTCTGAAGAAAAGCTTGCGGCAAGCAGCATAGGCATTGCATAAGCGTGTTGTAATTTATTCACCAGAACATCTAGCTTTGCTTTATGCCAGTTAGAAGAAGACATAGAATCATCATAAGGCCAGGCCCCTTCAGAGATATATTCTAACCTCTCAACGCAATTTCTTAAAAACCTTACCTTTTCAAAGATTTCGTTTGACGAACAGGAGTCTTTGAAATATTTAAGTTTATAATTTTGTAGAACAGAAGATGCTGTTACATTTTCACCCAGCACCATTATTATAATCCATCTTAAATAATCAGTTACTTTTTTAGATGGATATTTGAGAATCAGATCCCAATCTGAAGAAATTTGCCTAATATGAGATTTATTCTCTTTACAAATACCAATTGTATAAGCTTTAAGCAACTCCCCTTCTGTTAAATTTATACCTCTATCATTTAACACGGTAAATAGTTTATATGCTTCATCCACACTACTTGTCACAATATGTATAAGAGTAAAAGACTCGTTAAACAGTTTAACTACATTATCAACAACATCTAAGCATTCGCTAGAGCTCTTCTCATTAAAAAGTTCTTCAAGAAAAAAATTCTCAAAACATTTTTTAGCCGATAGCATTAGTTTATGAGAATTTCGATTATGTTTTATAGGAGCGTTCTCGATTAATGATTCATAAAAATCATTATCAGCTGCACCTATTTTAATTCTCCTGTAAGGTTTAACTTCTCTATGCTCTCGCTCATCAAAATAAAAGTATTTTTGAATGTCTTTTAATATTTCATTACGATAATTGTCATCATCTTCATTACATTCTATTTTCTTTAAAATGTTATTTATAACGGCAAAAAATAAAATTGTAGTTGAAAGCCTTTGCTGTCCGTCAACTAAAAGATTTTCATTTCTTTTACTGGTGTTTCCTATCCTTGATTCTTGAGCGCATACTACGCCTCCAAAAAAGTGCTCACAGGGCTCTCCGTGATGCTTTTTTAACAATGCCTCACGGATATCGCTGCAAAACTGTTCAATCTGTTCTTCATCCCATGAATAATCCCGCTGATATTCAGGAGTATAAAATACATCATTGCTTCTAAAGAGATCACCAAAAGAAATATATCTTGGATCAATTTTCATCTAAAATCACCTCACGTATAGTTCACAATTCCCAAAATGCTTTATCACGCATTTTCTTAACCTGCTTATCCCCATCAACATATAAGCTAAAATGCTTTTCAAGCTGTCTAATTTGTCCCATTAGAGATTCCTGCTCACTTTTCTCATCGACGTTAAAGACTGCTTTAATATCTGCATTTTTAATTTCCGACACGCGATGAATAACCCAGGTTAAAATGTAGGAAGCATAATTATTCTCCCCAGTTTTAAAATGAGTAATTTCCTGTGTAGACAGTATCGCGCCAACACCATATTCACGGCCTTCTTTAAGGATCTTACGTAGGCTTGCAAAATCCTGACGCATAAAGTTATCGGCTTCGTCCACAAGAATCATTTTGGTGAGCTGTCGATAATCTCCGTGTACGGCTGGTTTACCGCGCTTTTGCATCTGCGCATAAAACAGATCCAACGTGAGCGCAACCACAAGGTTCTGTACTTCTGGCGGATAGCCAGCCAGCTCAATTACAGTAACGCCATCGAGCAATTCATAAAGACTGCTCATTTTCTCTGGAGTGGTTTCAAATATCTTGTAACGCGCTAGTTTAGACAGGGCTGCGTAAAGCGAATCTTCTTCAACCTTCTCCTGATTAAGAAACCGTTGCCACACGTCTTCAATCGTTGGTGCAGCTCTTGTCCATGTGTTCGGATCCTCCGGTGAAATTCCTGCTGCTTCATAACATTCTAAAATCAGGTTTTCTAATTTAAGCTGTTGCTTATGCCCCAGTCCATAAGCTTTCGCCATCGTTTCTGATAATCCTCCTGCTGTATGGATCGGCAGCATAGGCGTATCGCCAAACAAAGATAATGGATTATAAGGCAGCTTAAATAACTTGTACTTTTTAGCACCGGTCGCATTCAGGAAAGCATCATCCACATAGTCCGATTTATAGTCGAAAATCAATAAGCCGATTGGCTTGCCTTCAACGTTACGGGATTGCTTGCGTATTAATTGCGTAACCAGAGATTTAGTAAATTGAGTTTTCCCGGTCCCCATCGTTCCGATAATGCCGGTGTTGGTATTCATGAATTTCGCAGTGTTAGTTGGCTCCCAATACAATGCATCCTGACGCGCTGCGTCATGTCCAAACAAAATCTGTAATGGAGTATCGTTGATTTCAGATACTGCTGCTGTCGCTACTGGTGTGGGCTGTGACGACTCTGGTTGTGAAATATATCGGGTAGTAGTCGCCATTGTATCTTTTACCTCAACTTCAGGCTGCGGTGACCTGTCATGATACTCTGGCTTAAGCCGGTACTTTTCCGGCACCCGATAACGTTCAGCAAGCGATATTTCTTTTCCTTGCGCAGTAATCAGTGATGGCAACAGTGAATAAGGGATTTCGATTTGTAAGATGTTTTCCGCCGCCTCTTTGTAAGAAAGGTCAAAGCAGGTTCCGCTGTCCACATGAGCCACAACAAAGCCATCTGCATAGTGCGCCAACTCGCCTAACTGATAGTCTCCTGTTAGCCACCATTCACGTCGTTCCAATAAAGAGGCCAGCTTGTCACCGTTCAGCACACCGTAGAGACGTAGTTTCTCTACCTGCATGAGTACCTGACGAATAAAAAGCGCCCGATACAACTGCGATGCCAGCGTTTGCGGTCCCAAAATATCTTGTTGTAAGTAGCGTTTTAGCTCACAGGCCTGTTGACCTGCATAGCTGTAGTCAGGCCGCGCTCCTGTTTTAACTTCCAAAGGTAACAGATAAAGGCAGTTTCCTTTAAATCCGACAAAGAGAACATCATCAGAAATCGCTCCTTTACGATACCCCTGTAAATTCCTCGATAAATCGCTCTCTTTCATTTTTAGCCCAACATTACCGGACACGCGGATCATTTCAGCAACCGATAGCGGAACCCAGCAAATATCGGATTGATCCAGCATGGATTGTACGAATTTGTACGCGCCAATAATACCGTGTTTCTCTTTACGCTCCTTTTCACTTGAGCGCAGCATTTTCAGCAGCCATTCCCCGTTAAAGGCGTTAAATTCAGCCAACAGATGCTGACTATCAATGCCAGATTGTCCAGACTGACTTCCGGTCTGAAGAAGACGCAAGAATAGATCAACCTGCTTCGTGACGGTGACAGCATCGTAACCTGCGCAGCTAGTATACTGATCAGAATAGTGAATAAGGACCACATCCTTCTGACTGGTGAAAAAGTCGAGAGTAACTTTAGGATCGATGATTGTGGTCCAGAGAGCACTATTATAAGAGTAGTTAAGCAGCTGTTTAAAATTGCCGCTTACGGCTAAGCCAATGCCTTGTCCATGATACTGGCTGTTACTTTGACGTGCAGGTTGCCACAGGCAGCCGACCAATCGGGCAAGTCGCAGGGCGCAGTAGGGCCCGGTATCCACATTACGCAAGCCAAATGCGGAAAAGTAAGCATCGCCCTGCGTTTCTGCGCCTTCTCCAGCAATCAGTCCATGGCTTAACACACCACTAGCCGCATCTTCAATGCGGATTTGACGACAATCCACAGGTGCCGTATTAGTGAAAAACGCCAGGTGCGCATAAGCCAGCATATCGCTTTCAGATGGCAGGACGAATTTGCTGAACGTTAAACGACTACGTAGTAGATCAATCAGCATATCGGCTTCTGCCCGCCATACGCCACTGTTCAGATCTAGATCATTTTTAAGCTGTTCATAGCTGCCGCTTTCAGCAAAGTGATCGAACATATTGGGCCGCAGGCGTTCATCGTAGCAGTTCACATGTACTGAAATAGCGTTTTCTTTTTCCTGCTTAAAATATTCTACTAATCCCAGGAACAACTCTTTGGCATTCCCTTGGTTAATGGCATTTATAATAAGAGCATTATTTCCAGCGCTTTGGAAAAGCCGGGCGTAGGCGTCTGTAAACTCATTGAGTTTGTCCTTCACCAGGCGTTTAACGTAATCGTGGCTGACCTGACGCTGGGGAACAACATTAATCCAGAAGCGATTTTCTTCTACCGGATGTAATTGTGCGTACTCATGCTCACTATGGTAAACAAACGGCATCAAACCGGAAACCATCAGTCGATCGAGAGTAATGAGCGGCAATGCGGCAAACGAAGCGGAAGCAAGTTTTTCAGACTCCGCAACGATGCTTTCTGCCAATTGTAAATGATAGGCCAGCACTAACGGATGCAATGGTGAAAGGCGTTCATTACCATCACCGCTGCAGATCCCTATATGTAGGAGACGTTTCTCTTGCACCGTCAGTGCCCTACTCAAACCGATTTGCTGGAGTGCTTGCTCAAATGTAGTGACAATACAGCTAACCAGCGTACGATATTCCGCTGACCACGATACCAGGCTCGGCAGAGTACCGCGACGCTGATAGTAGGAAAATAACTGTGCATAGGCATTATGGAGATCAGGATAGCTGGCAAAAATTTCATCCAGCATAAACTCGCTATTGCCACTTCCTGTAGCTAACAGTCGCTTTTCAATCAATAAAGCTTCCAGTATTAATAACTGCTGACGAACACCGACAACCTTGTGTTCAGTGTTATCAACAATGATGCGTCCTTTCAGCCGGTTCCAGGTTGCATTACCCCCTTCCTTAAAAAGTTTATTAAAACGGCTCTGATCAAAAAGCAGTGGCAGCGTTAATCCCTCTTCGGCACCAGGCCCTTCAATATTAAACATCAGACGAGAACCGCCAGAAACGAGAGCAAACTGAACCAGATCACTTTGATTAGCAAGCGTTTCAAAATTCACTTGGGCATAGTTCTGACAGTCAATGTCTTCGCTCTCATCATCCAGCATATAGGTAAGGTCGCCCGACCCGGCAATACGTAGTGCATTGTCTTCAAGCTGTAGCGTTATTTGGCCTTGTCCCTTACCCGGTTCAATGCGGTAACAATGCTGAATATCGTTTAACCAGAACTGTCCTTGCTCCACCAGCAATACACGGAATTTATACTCTTCCGCTGAATTATTGCGGTTAGTCAGTTCCAGGCTAAAAAAGCAAGGGCGTCCGTCAAAAGGTACTGATGCCATAATTCGGGAATTTTTTCCTCCCGCACGGCTGGTACGCCAGAAAGGCTCATTTTTTAACTGACGATTGTGAGCAATCTTTATTTGATTATCCTGAAGGTCGTTACCTTGAAAAGTAAACTCAAGCTCTGCTTTTGATTGACCGGGCTGAACCTGTACTAGCAGGCTAATATCGCGTTTGCCTGCCTTGCTGGCACTTTTTGCACGTTGCCAGATCTCTCCGTTTTCGACAGCAACATTTTCCAGAACCAGTTTTTGCTCACTATTTTGCTCTTTCTCTTTTCTGTAGTCAGAGAAATCAAGCTCACGCCAGTCATCTTTATCAACAAAATGTTCCTGAATGAATTTCGTACTAAATTCAGTTAGTACATTTTCCAGCTGTCCACTGTAGCGTTCAACACAGTCTTCAATCTGGCGATATAATTTCCGGTTTTCATTGAGTCGAGTGCGTAGCTGTTTCTGGCTGTAGCTCAATAACTCATCATCTTTAAACAAATGAAGCTCGGAGAAATCCAGGTTGCCATCATCTAACAGACGATAAAGCGACGAGAAGCCAAATACGGTAGCCCCTTCATCTAATACCGTAGCCAGCTGATCGTCCAGTAAGCAGCGAGACAATTCCGAACGGTTACTATCAGTAGTGATGAGCTTTTCCAGTTGACGGCTGAAGGTCTGTGGATACCAGATAGCATCTGGTGCAGCCACGTCTTTCGTACTGTTAATCAGGGTATCAAGCATACTGTTGTGAATAATCAATAGTGCCGTATGGGCAAAAATGCCGCTGCGTCCTGCTACTTCATCGCGTAGATGGGAAATATAATTTTCTGTAAATGCCGGAGCTGCAGTACCGTGTAATACTGGAATAAGCTGCACACCATTGCAGGAAAGGCAGTCAATATACTGTCCCGGCGTAATCTCCAGCTGATTTCCCTCTGCCAGAGAGACGAAAGCCTGCCAGAGTTTTAAAGCATTATCGGGATCGGGAGATTTGAATTGATAGCGCTCACCCGGCTGAATAGTGTCGCAAACCCATTCAATAAAGGTTTCCGCCAGATAAGTTTCATACTGTTTTACGGACATACACGGCGTCTCCACTGTCACTCATTCGTTCTACATTTCCCATACGTTCATAAAATGCTACCAGCGTTTGCGTCGACTGGTTATCCAGGTAAAATCCGCGCTGCTCAAAACCACAAAGCAATTCGTGCAGCCGAACTTTGTCACTCTTTCCTATGGTGAGGTTGGTCAGTAACAGCAGACGATCCTGGTTCAATACCAGCACCTTTCCTGCTCGACCACGCACTTGAATAAAGTCAGTACAAATCTGGTTTTCCAGCTCATTAACGTATTTACGGTTCACAGCGGCACGGTCAGTTTTTTTACCCTGAAACTGCTCAACGGCAACGGATAACAATTGCTTGAAAGCATCTTCCAGAGTGACAGGACGTTCACGAAGAGAAAGGCCGCGATCTATAATAAAAGCTTGTAAATAGGCATTAAGCTCATTCAATACCTGAGAAGATGAGTCTGAATCCTTCAAAGCGTCCTGGTAAATTTGCCATAGCGGACGCTTTTTCTGTCCCTTCCCCCATTGCAAAACTTCTAACGCAGAGAGAACCGGGAAAAGCTTTTCGCTCTGGCTGGCAAACAACTTATAGCCATAACGCTTCACTTTTTCCCTTTCGGAGCTGGCTTTTTCACTATCAAGAATAAAAAAAAGCGATTTGCTTTGTGGTTCGCCATCCTGCCAATTATCCACGTTAAGTGCCAGCTGAGCACACCAGCTAAAGGCATACAAGCGCAGAGTGTTAGTCAATTCTTGTAAAAGGTATTGCGGATGTTCCGCCAGAAATGCCAGATCGTCCTGGAAACACTTTACCATATATGGAAGATAGGATTGCTCCTCAGCAAAAGGTCCTTTTCCCAATAAAACTATCCTTTCATTGAGCTTATTTAACATTTGCTGCTCAATGAAGTTTAGCTTGTCCTGTATAGGATAAGAAAGGCTAAAATCGCCCATCAAATTGGCAAATAGCGTACCAAGACGCTTATCTGCAGTTGAACCTGCACTTATTTTCTCACCCGAAAATTGGGCATGAAACAGTAAAAAAAGTGGAGACACACGAAAAATATCCTGACTGGAAAAATACATTCTTTCCAGAACCGGCCAGAATGAAGGTTCATCAAGCAATTCCTGCAAATGTTTTTTACAGTCATCACGAAATTGCTCGGGATCGTAGGTTTCTATTTTGCGTTTCAACGCGTAGCTCAGGACAAGACCGGTGACAAACTGCCAGCTAATATCATTGTTTTTATTGCGTACTGGTAGATAACTATCCAATTGATTGTTACCCACTTTTAACGCAGTTGCGATAGGGTACATTCTTCTATCCCTCCATACCGCTAATAGTAATCATGTCATCATCAGCTTTCGCACGATAAATCCGATGTTCGCCATCATAAAACTTAATTTCGTTGCTGGTTTTGGCTTTCTCTGCAATCAGTTCAACAATTTCATCCAGTAATACGATAGCATTTTTATCATATTTATTAGGACGATAACCATTATTTAACTTGTCTAATAGTTCAAAAAGATTAAGTCCGATATGGATATGCGGCAATGGATCTTGCCCCACTTTTAAATAGACATCGAAGCCAGTTGAATGGGCCGTATGTTTATTGCGGATGGCATCCCAGTCAGGCTTTACTTCAACTGGAGCAGTTATTTTAACCCCACCAAACTCCCCTAAAAAGAACTCTTCTTTTTGCATACTTAATTCAGGCGCCTTACGGTTAGCATAGCGTTGGATTCCTGCAATAAGCTCAAAAGTATAAAATCGATTCAGTAATTTTTTTTGCTCAGGCTCTGCGGTATAATTTCTATGGAGATGCCAGATTTGTGAGTAGCGCTCAAATAGTGATTCGTTAAATAATGTAGAAAATTTTTGGTGGTAATTATTTCCCAGCGACTCGTGCTGTAGCAGCCAAAAGAGTCGTACCAGCGAAGCAGCATCGCCAGGCTTAACGCACTGGCGATTAAACTTAATGTGTAAAGTCTCAAGTGAAATCAAAAAATCATCAAGTTCCGTATCAATTAATCCAAGTTCATAGCGCAAAATAAACTGGTCGAGTTCATAGGTATGCAACCGAGCAGGATCAAAGTCGGAAAATTTTTTAATAAGATCATTTTCATCGCCAGTAAAAAGATTATCAAATAAGTAAGCTGGCCCCATCAGAAGATTATGTAAAAAATCCAGTAATGTTCTGGTTGTTACAAACTGATCTTTTATTAGCCTGATTTTAAATAGTTGAGTAATTAAAACATTTTGTACACCCGGCAAGCAAAGTAATTTAAAGTTTGCTACTTCTTTCAGATCCGGACTAGCCAATTCTTCGCGTCTAAAAATAAATTGAAATAAATTACCATCGTCATTACGAGTTAAATTATTTAGTAAGCTCTTAATAAATGATGAGTATTGTTTATTTTCGTCAAAATGAAATTTAGGATAATATTCAAAATCAAAAAAGATACAATTTTCTTTACGGTAAGGACGGCTTTTATTCTGCTGAGCTAATAAAAAAGAATCAATTGTGGATCGAATTGCCTGATGGCGTTCAGCGCCTTCTCTGGCAAAATTTGCAAGCATTCCAGTGTTAATGCCAATGAGAAGCGGAGATGACTGCTGCTGGTGATTAGCAAATACCTCATTCAAAGCGTCAATAGCTGACTGCCGAGGGGCAAAACTGTGTGTAGCATCCATGTGAAAACTAAATCGCCGTTGATAACGGGGATCTGACTGGCAACGGGTTAAAATTTCTGACTTTCCATCCCCACTACTACCGCACAAAAAAATAATTTCACCCGGCTTGGCAACATCCAAATAACGTTGTAATTCGGTTTCAATCTCTTGTTTTACAAAAAGTTGTTCTTTTAACCGATCGAATTGGTCTTTCTGGCGATGTGTTACGGTGGTGACGGAAAACGAAGATGACTTCGCAAGTACACCCAACGCCTTACGTAATGTGATTGCGCTCATAACTTCATGTTCTCTAAAGGAAGAATACTTCTATTCTATACAAGCTAACACTTGATCTCCATATGCTTTTGTCTTCAGTTACGCTTAGCTCACACATAGACAACAATTGAATATAGCGTTTAATAACATCAAGTTAGACTAAAAAACCCTGTATCAGGCTTTGATTAATGAGAAATATTATGGTGGCCCCTGTTTTTTCTGTTTTATATATTCAGATAATCCGAACCGCGTAACAGCAGACGGTTATTACTGCGGCTAGCTGGGGTAGTCAGCCCCTCACGTAAATGATTTCTTAAATCCGCTGAATCTCCTCTGTCAGCCCATACCCTGCTCTATTGAAAACAGTTTCATCGGTAGCCCTCTGGGGCGTTTTATGCCATTTTCCTGTTTCTATACGGTCGAAGAACTGGTATTCAGATAAGTAGAAGACCTGACTGACTAGCGTTCGGTTTCTCACGTATCACTTTGATTTCGTAATATCGAGCGCTTCCTGGTTAATGAGGCATGACCTATCAAAATTACGCCACTTTTCATATGAAATACCCCTGATGCTAAACAGCCTCAGGAGCCGCACTATAGGTAGTTTCGAAGATAATCCTTAACCTTATTCCTTAGCGCCCAAAAGCTGCTGAAACTCCTCAACCGCGACATCCCCTTTGGCACAAAGCATATCCCTCGCCAGCGCTCGCCTTTTTTGCAGTAGCGCATCCAGCGTCTCTTCAAACGTAGACATGGCAGCATCTCTTAACGTGGGGTAATAGACATAAACATCTTTGGTCTGCCCAATTCGATATGCGCGATCCGTAGCCTGATCTTCTTTTGCCGGATTCCAGCAGCGCGTGAAGTGAATAACGTGGTTGGCCTTCTGCACGTTAACGCCGAATCCTACCGCTACCGTAGACAGGATAATGACGCCGAAGCCGGGCTGCGCCTGGAACATATCAATAAGCTTCTGCCGGCTAAAGGCACTGGTGCTTTTGGTGCTGGTATCACCATTAATTACATAGGGCGCGAAGCCAAAGCGGTCCTGTATCGCTTTTTTAAGCGCCCTCTGGATATCCCGAAGTTCGGAGAAAATAATGACTTTATCTTCTCTTTTCTTCTCTATTTTCTCCAGCGTATGCATCAGCCATTCAAGCTTGGGCGAGCGATCTTCCAGCCGCTTATCTTGCCTGATGCTGTAAGGATGCGCGCAAATCAACTTCAGTTTATGCAGCAACCCCAGCATGCCCACACCGGGCTGGGCCAGCTCTTCCTGTATTTTCTGTTGTTTTTTATAATCAGCAACCGAGGAAATATAGAGATCCCGCTGTAGCGGGATCATCGCCAGGTTTTTGCAGGTTACGTCTTCGAGTTTCTGCGGCAGGTCTTTCGCCACATCTTCTTTAGTGCGTCGCAGGGTTTGGCTTTCTATGATCTGCCGTAACGTCTCAAGCGCCCTGCCATCACGCTGTTGTTCATTTTCTATCGGACGGAGAAAATTTTTGCCAAAATCGTTCAGCGCCCCCAGCAGGCCAGGCTGGACAAAATCAAACAGGCTCCATAAATCCACCAGCGTATTCTCAACCGGCGTTCCCGTACAGGCTACCTTGAACTGAGCCGGAATAGCGTTCGCTGCATGGGTAATCAGCGCGCCAGGGTTTTTAATTTTCTGCGCTTCATCGCAAACCATAATCGACCACTGCTGACGTGCGAGTGAAAACTCCTGGTCGCGTAAGGTCTCATAGGTGGTTAAAACTATTTTGGCATTTCCGGACCAGCCTGGACGCAAAAGATTTTTTATTCCCTGAGCTTTCAACTCTGCGGGGATTTCATCCTTATGAAATTTGACGTTTTTTACCGTATCGCCATAGAGCTTGAGAATCTCAACTTCATCGGTATGAAAGAAATTATTGAGTTCTCTTTCCCAGTTATCCAGCAAAGACACAGGCGCAACAATCATCGCTGGCAGGCCGTCAGGGTTTTGCTCGATGTACCACATTAAGAAGGTCAAAATTTGTAGCGTTTTACCTAACCCCATATCATCGGCCAGCAGGCAGCCGGAAACCTCACCCGGGGAGTGCAGGAAGAGCTGCTGGAGCCAGGCTACGCCGTGCCGCTGGTGCTCACGAAGCTCAATATGCTGCCTCAAAAGAATGGGCAAAACAGGCTCTGCCGCTCTCGCATGCAGTAAAGCTTCGCGCTTTCGCTTGATATAGGCAGCATACTCAATGTTCTGCTCTATCAGCAGCACGGCTCTTTTTTTATCTTCCTCTACTGCTGTGCCTGCATCAGCATCTTGTCCGTCGATACCTTTTTTCCAGTCAGTGAGCCATTTTTTGGCATCATCTACAGAGATTTCATTCCCGTTCCACGGAAGAATTATACTGCTCTCCTGCTGCTGTTCGGCAGCAGCAATGCCGTTTTCCAGTTCCGATAACTGCTCTTCACTCTGCCGCTCCCACCCATCAAAAATATCATTATCCGTCAGTGAATCGATAACACTATCCGGCAGCCAGTTTTCGCTTTCTTTTTTGCCTAAATACGGGGAAACAATTTTTTGAAATTCACCAATACCAATAACGCGATCGCCATATTTATCAATATCTAAAACGTCCTCAAATTCTACGCCCGCAACCTCCTGCTGCCAGCGTTCCAGCAGCTCCTGATATCTTTGCAACTGCTCTGAGGTGAATTGGCTGAGCTCCAGTTCATAACCCTGCCAGATCCCCGCCGGTAAGCCTGAGGCCAGTTTTACCGCCAGCTCCTGCACAAATTTTGCAAAGTCATGGGGTTTTTCGAGCGAGAAGGTTATCGGCTCCTGAGGTACAGCGGTTACTGGCTCCAGTATGAGAGAAACCGTGGCAATTCTGCCGCTGTTGCTGTCCAGTATCGGCTCGACGCAGAAGCGGTGGAAGAAAATATGCGCATCTTCTAAGGCTTTCTCATGCTGTTCAGGCGGTACAACTTTTGCTGCGGCTTCGCCAATAAAGGTGTAAGGATTGCGAATAAAAGAGATAGCATCATCGCCTGCCACGCGCCTGCCCGCTATCGAACGAACAGAGGACAACACCTCTTTTACCTCTGGCGAAATAATAACGTGGCTGAGAGAGCCATCCTTACCAGTCACGCGATACTGATCCTGTACGCGCTGGCTGTTATCGAATGAATTCAGCCACTGCTCAGGCTGCTCTTCAAAGCAGGGTTCAATTTCAATAACCGGCGTGTCGTGAACCATAGCCTTGCGTAGTTTTAACTGTAGCGACTCCGGTTTTACAACGGTGGTTTTGGCAAGATAGTGGTCCAGATCTGCGCTGGCCTTTTTAGCCTGCCGGCGTATTTTCGCCCAGCCAAGCTGGTTGGTTTTTTCACCCGGCCTTTGTGCCTGCTCATCGCGAAATTGTTGCAGGGCAGACAATAGCTGCCAGTTAGCTTTTGTCAGCAATCGCATACCGCTGGAATCGCTAATAATCGCGCCGGTTCGCTCAGGATTAACAGAGTGGCCAGAGGGGATATCCCGCCATCCCTGTATATAAATACTGAAATTGTTGTCGCTCAATGCTTCACGACCAGCCAGGCAGATTTGCAGGCTCTTTTGTTCCGGCACGCCTAACAGCGGCAGGCTCGTCTGGTGCTCGGGGTCTTCAGCTAAGCGGTATAGCTCATCCCACGTAAGTAACCAGCGATCGCTTAGCTCAGCCGCATAATCCTCTTCAGCCAGCTGCTCCATATAAGCCACCAACGGCCATAGAGCATCCTCTTCAGCCAGGCTGAAGGAAAAAGAGAGTCCGGCATCTTCTACCTGATATCTGTGGCTTACCGCTTCTTCTGTAGAGCCTGATTTATTGATAAATTTACCAAGTAACCTTTTTAACATTACCTACTCCAGAACGTCAGCGGATCGCCATGCTTTTGCTGGAAACCCAGCCTGATGAGTTTGGCTATATGGTCAGGATTTCTGGCCGATAAATGAACGTGCAAGGCACCGCCCATACCACGCTTATCGCTTACCGTCGCTTTTAACTCTTTAAGCAGCTGCTGAATTTCATTTTCACGCAGACTCTTTGCGCTGGCATTTTTATACGATTCAGAATCGTTCGCAGAGAATGGCACATCAGTATCAGGCGGCAGATAATGAATACCCAGCTCACTCAGGGCATCTTCGTAGGGCAACATCCAGCCGGTAAGATGATTATCCTTATAACCAACTGCAGTCGGAGCATGACGATATTTCCTGCTGCCACTCTTCAACTCATGTAACTGCAGTTCACTTTTTTCCGGGTCAAACGGCGCAGAAGAGATTTTATAGGCATACATTGCGTTTCCCGTACGGGAAAATTCGACAAAAAGATAATCACCAATTTGCATAATTACGGCATTATCTGCGCTCGTACCACCATAGAGATGGCTCAGACGGCCCTTATTTTTTTCTCGGAATGCAATAAAATCTGAGTGGTTGTCGTTGCGAGCATCCTGCCCCATTACTATCCGTGTAAACCCCATCTGATTAGCAAAACGTAACCAGTAGAACAAACGGGCATGATCAACTTCTTTGCTGCCTTTAAGCAGTTGAAAAAAATGGGTCAGATCTTCTTTCGCCAGCCAGCTGCGCACCATTCCACAAATTCTCTCGCTGGTTTCCGGATCTTTTAAATGGTTTAGCCACAAATTCTGCTTACTGCGCAACTGTGGACTCCCCCAGCTTTCTAAGGCCATTTGTTTAAGCTGGGCATGTGGAAGGCTTCTGAAAGATGAAAGATAATACCGCGTAAGGCACGCTCGCAGGATGATGTTCCTGTATCTTTCCCTTTTTTGAGCCAGCGATAACAAATTGGGTAAGCGGAGCTTAAATTCGTCATCATCCAACTCGGCTACCCTGGCCAGTAAAACCACAAAAGCCCGGTACCATAACCAACTGCCATCAGGCACCTGAGCGACATTTTCTAATGCTGAAAAATCAACAAGCTCGCCTGAACTCATTTTCTCTGCCAGCAAGTTGCCTGCATCAGACGTAAACAGATCGCTGAATTCGTCGATTACCGCCATCCAGCTTTTCTCTTTACGTGCCTTGTTCTTAATTATTTTATAACTGGTACGAAGCTGATCGCGTAATAAGCACCAGTTATTGTTTTCCTCTGGTTTTTTTGCATGGTAACCGAAATAGCTACTGCATAAGAATTTCCACTCTCTCCTTTTGATGCTTTTATAATCAATGCGTTTCTGAATTTCCTGTGCAACCAGATTATAAAGTGGATCATCCTCCATCAACACGGGGAATGCATCATTAGGATGCTCATCGGACAATCCGGCAAAAATAAGCTGCCAGTAATAACTATTGTGCCTGGAAATTGATTTATGCTGGCGAAGCACGCTTATAGCCTGCAAGCGCTTTTCGAGAGGAGGAAGCATAGTCCTTTCGCTTTTTTCCATTTTCACGGCAAGCAATTCTTCAGCTGCTTTCAGTTTAGGGAAATGTCCGAAGCCTTCACTTTCATCCTCTGAATGACGTTTTATTGTTGCCGCAATTCCCGCTGAGAGGCGAGAAAGAGCCGTGATCATAGTGGCATCTCCAGCTGGCATTTCTCAGTGCTTGGTAATGCAGTCGCTTCAACATCGACCGCCGCTTTTTCATGTTCGTCTTTCAGGCCAAAAAACTGCATTCGTAACTCGACGCGACGGCTCGCTTCTTTGCTTTCTTTTGCATTATTAAAAGAGACGCCACCTGCTAAAAATAGCTTGCGGATTTGCTCTTGTTGTAACGTAGTTATCTGCTGCTGTAGGGAACTGCGGCTATCTAAAAGACTACACATCACCCATTCTGATCGCTGTAGGGAAAGATGAAGATTGTATAAATAAGAGCCGTCGGTATCAGTAAAACCTTCGATGACAATTTGCTTAAACCACTTTTTACCTTCTTCACTATTTGCCGCATCAAGTACGAGAGGTACGACATCCTGTAACGCCTTTTGTCCGTTCGCGTTAAGGAAAAAGCGGTTATGGTCAAAGCGGCCTGCCTCACCGAAGCTGATTCGATTATCGTGACAATCGACTACGATATTTCGGTTAGTGTTTTTAGCATGTAATTCCAGCCGCTCACACAGACGGGTAATATCCTGCCCACGGAGCTTTTCCCCCTGCTCTACGCGCTGTATACGCTGAGTTACCGAGCTGAGCGAGGCCACCATAACAACCAGAAACAACACCATCATTGCCGTCATCAGGTCAGCATAAGAAATCCAGAAAGGTTTCTCTGCTTCATCCGAGCGACGGCTTTTAATACGAAAAGAATGACCGAACATAATTCAGGTTCCTTTATGCCGGCGCTTTAGACAGAATTTCTTCCAGGGTTTCAATACTTTCACCCAACTCTTCGATACCACTGCCCAATCGTTTAACGGCGGTATCTAAATTGGCATCTAAAGCACCCAAGGTGGTATCCAGACTGGTTTTCATTCCGTCAGCGAATTGATTGAATCCGTTTACCAACACCTGACCTGAGCTTTCTAAAAACTCTTTAGCTTCACGATTGTAATCATGCAGGCTTTCACTATGCTGCTTTAGTTCTTTCAGGAACTGACTTCTTGTAGCCAGCTCTGCCTGAGCATTCGCAACGACGCTTTCCAACAGCGTTATCGCTTTGGCTACTGCCTCACGATTATTACGGTAGTCAGCAATTACGGAACTCAATTCGTGGCTTGCAAGACTCAATTCACTGCCGACGTTCTGCGCTTTATTTAATACGTCGGCGGTAAGATTATTAGCTTCTTTAACCTTGTCTCCTGCATTCTCGAAACGCTCCGCTGCCACGCGCATTTTATCGGCCCCGGTATGCATGTCTTGTAGATGTGCGGTCGTTTGCTCAGCCAATTTACGCAAAGTATTTTCTGATGCTTCACGCTGTTCGTTTAATGAAGCTAATAGCGTTTTAATCTGCTCGTCGAAACCAGCGACTATTTGCTGCGTTTCCTGATGCAGAGATGTCTGCGTTTCTTGTTGGTGGCTGGTTAACAGTTTTTGCCCTTTTTCAAGCTGCGTGAACATTGAGCCAAGCTGCTCGCTCAGGGTTTCAACTGATGCAGCCATTTTTTGCATTGCCTCATGTTGGCCCTGCTGGGAAGTTTGCTGGATGGAAGCAATAAATTCTTTCATTTGATCGGCCATCGCTTTTTCACGAGCTTCACTGTCAGCAAATATTTTCTCAAGTTGCTTAGCCATACGTTCGCCCGCCCCTTCGCCTTCCGCGCCAATCTTAGCTACTGAATTTTGCAGGCTGGTAAGCATCTCATTCATTCCTGATTGCATTGCCAATTGCCCGGATTTCATCTCACTAATCAACTGGGCCATTAATTCTACGCTACCCTGTTTCGTTTCTTCGCTGGCGCTGCGCATATCCTGTAATAAACTGGAAAATCCTGACTGCATTGCCTCAATGGCACCAACGGATTGCCCCATCATGACGTGCATATCTTCAAACTGTTTGCCAAACGTGTTGTCCAGACGCGTCATAAATGCACTTAACATATCCTGCAGTACGGTGGCGGCCTGACCAGTTTGCTCTCCGCTGGCCGTTTGTACCGCACCAGCTATTTTGTCCAGTGGTGATGTAAGGCTACTTTCGATAGCGCGACTGATCTGCTCTGCCATTATCTGACCGTTATCGCGATAGGTTGAGGACAAGTTTTGTGCCAGCTTTTCATTTTCCGCAGCCTGGCTTGTTACCAGATTTTGCAGCATATCCCGCAGATCGGTTACCAGACTGTCTTTTAGTTGCTTGGCTTGCGTAGCACTCTCATTGCCTGATTTAACCAGTTCTGCCAGGTATTCTTCTCCCACACCGCTTTCGAATAGTTGGTCGATGGCAGCCACCAGCTTTTCGAGTTTTTTATAGCATTTAGCAATGAGGGATTTTTCCCCCCAGGTGACTATGATTGATGCAGTAATAGCCATGAATGAACCCAAAAAGGCGTACAGGACATCGCGTAATAACGAGGCAACGCTAGTGGATACTTGCTCTGGCGTACTGGGATCAAAATGGTATAAACCGATCATTAAGCCCCAAAATGTACCGATAATTCCCACACCGGTCAAAATACCAGGTAAATGCTTAAAAAATTCGGTGCTTAACGGGATCTCAACCAACTGTTGTTCAGTAAAGAAGGCTGCAGCAGGTGCGGTTGCCCGGACCTGCTGCAGTTTAAGCTCTCCATTATCATCGATTTTTTGCTTGTGGAGTGATTCTGAATATTCGCTCCATGCATGATGCATAGGCGTATCAAAAAAGAGTTTATCCAGTTTTTTTAGTTTATCGTCAGGAGAATCCTGTCGCCAATTAGAAATATCTTTCTCCCTTTTTTTGAGCTTAAAGGAGATATTTATAGCTTTTAAAACGTAAAAAAAGATAAAAAATGCAGAAAAAGCGACAACGACACTTCCGACCGTCAGGGGAACTTTATAAGGTTGAACTGAAGTTAACATTGACAATAATAAGTCAAAAAAATGCATTTTTTGCTCTCTGAATAAAGTAATAAGGATTTACTTAGGTTTGGCTAAATACAGAATCCGGCTTATGGTTACCCATTGCCCGAGTTTTCTCTGTGCTATTGAAGCTTTTTAGTACCAGTTGATATCAGGTTTTTTATTGAAAATGTGATTCCTGTTGGCCCAATGCTGCTTAGCCCGCCTAAATGCCGTCTTTTTCTTTGCAAATTTTTACAACCAGATTAGTCCTGAAATCATAATGATCTTTACAAAGATCACAAGCATAAAACAACTCATAAAAGAAGAATCTGACAAATCACAATTGACCAAAGCTTTATATTTACACAGGGGAAAATGCAATCTCCGGATTTCAGGCACAAAAAAAGCCGCTCGTAAGCGACTTTAATTTTCATACTTGCTGTCATGGTGCGAAGGCCGGACTCAAACAACTATACAAGTTTATGTTTTTTTTTGTTTTTTGATAAGGACACCCTGAGAGTGCCCCCATTTGTGCCCCCACAATAATTTGTGGCTATCACTTTAAAAACAGAGAGTTACGGAATAGCACAAAAATTATTCGCCAATTTTTGATGAAATATTTCTCTCGGTTTGGTCCCGTGCTGTAGACCCTTACCGGTGCTGCTGACCCCAAAATTTTAGCATTAACCTAGAAAAAAAGATTTTAAGTAAAAGTGTTCACCCTGTTCACCTTTCATTTTTATTGTTTATTATCAGATAGTTAAATGGTGATCACTTAAATTTGTACTATTCATTACTCTTCACCCAAGGGTGAACACTGCTCACTTTCAGGCATAAAAATCCGGTCTGGCTAGTTTGGCTATTCCAGATTTTATCTATTGCCATGAAGCCATTGGCTAGCTTCATGGCTTGACCAATCAAAATCAGCCTGAAAGATTATCGTAGCACGTCACGAATTCACTCATCGCTCATCGCTCATCGTCTCAGGTTAAAGGCTGCTATGAGCGAGGAGCGGAA
>Ga0157364_1000110_pt1 | contig 36746 bp, 20 predicted proteins | sample AttsexASBM2_FD_111476 | JGI IMG/M metagenome (GOLD analysis project Ga0157364, IMG submission 111476) | Fungus gardens microbial communities from leaf cutter ant in Ribeirão Preto, State of São Paulo, Brazil - Atta sexdens ASBM2 | ecosystem: Host-associated > Fungi > Mycelium > Unclassified ...
AATATATATATATATATATATATATATATATATATATATATATAGGGTGCTTTTCAATTGTAATATCCTTAGACACTTTCGTGCACACGACGACACAAGTTACATTTCAATTGTCCATTATCGTCGACACAACACTACACATCTATACTCAGTCAAGGGCTGTGTAAGCTTGTATTTTCTAGTAACAATTACATGTTACTATAATGAGGTTGAATGGCTGACACTTTTACTTTTTTTTGTTTAATACAGACAGAAAAAGCTACATTTAATCTAACTCTCTCCGAACTCATCTCAATCGTGCACAGCGTACACATTCTGTTCCAATCAAATCTTGCACAATGTTATGCTTTGTGCATTCTTATATACGTTTGTGTTAAGATGTGTTAAGCAATTGGAAAGCACTCATTTTTTTCCTTCATCCTTTATTACTTTTAATGAAGATACTGATTTTTATTCAATTTGTGAAAAAAATGAAATTATATGAATATTGCGTTAATATGATATACATGGTATGCAATTTCATACAACAAATTTTTGAGAAATTAGTTGGTGATATTTTTTTTATTGAAAACTTTTTTATGGACATCGTTTTGTACATATGAACAGTATATTCTTACATAATCAATACAATATCTTAAATAATCTGAATAATCAATGTCAATTTTCTAATACATATGCCAATATTTTCTTGAGTCTGTAGCAAAAGAAAATACATATAATTCTTTATAATCGGGTGAAAGAAGTGTCAGGGTCCCCGAAAATCATAATTGTTAATAATAAGAAATAAGCATGGGTATTTTTGAAAGAAAAATGAATTAGACGCACCAGAATGAATATAATTGAATATAAAATAAATAAGTAACATCGTTTCCAGTTGAATGAAGGCCCACGGAAGTGCCCACGCTATTGGCCTGACGATGAAACCGATTATGATCACATAAGGGTCCGTTACATCCGTAGTGAGAGTTGTCCATATTACACGCGTCGCGAATTTTGCATTTTGAACACAAAAACTGATGAAAGTGGAGTCGTAAAGCAGTATCAATATCATGGCTGGCCAACGGTGGAGGGTGAAGTACCTGAGGTGACGCGCGGTCTTATTGAATTGGTAGATCAGACATTGGCGAACGACACCGAGACGAGCGGCTCGTTGGTCGTGCACTGCAGTTACGGATCAGATCGGAGTTCAATGTTCGTGGCTCTTAGCATACTGGTCCAGCAATTGCGCACTGAGAAGCGCGTAGATATTTTCACAACGACGAAGAAATTGCGTTCTCAGCGACACGGCATGATCAGCACCTTCGTAAGTGTCATAATTTTCATAATTTCTCCATATTTATCTCTATATTTTCCATATCGTGTTAAAGAATTTAGTATTATCTATGAAGTTTGACATAAAAAGTTGGCTAGTCTATTTAAAAAGTAGACAATAACAGTTAATATTTTATTACAACATTGAAATATGTAAAGATGAAATATGTACTAGATATCTATATTTTTTCCATTTTCTGTCATCCAACTTTTTTTCAATTATTTATGATGAAAATAAATTACAAGTTTGAGGATTACAATTAAATATTATTTATCATATTTATTATATTATATTATATATTGTATTATATATTGTAATTGTATTTTGTGTATAATATTTATCATTATACATGTTGTTAGGCGCAATATGAGTTTCTTCATCGTGCCATCGTAAATTACTCGGATCTTCACAATTTAGTCGATGATGAAACGGCAGCATAATGTTTGAAAATTAGCAGCAAGAGCGAGACTAAATTGTTCTAAATTGTTTGGGCGGACATGTGCGCGAAAAAGTTCCGTGACAAGTGTCCGACGATCCACGAACGTTCAAATAAGCGTACATTGCCTCAACCAAAGATGAATAAACGTCGATAAAGATCATTAATGTCATCGTCATCATCATTATTATCATCGTCATGTAAACGGGAAGTGGATCGCGATGCACAAAGCGGATCTAAAGACTTGTACATAATATGTTCGCAAATTTTACATGTGCTGACTATAAGTTAAGTGTGAAAGAAGAGCATTGATTTGAGATTAATTAAAAATCATCGTGGTATTACTACGTGAATTTCCGACATCGTTGGTGAAAATCTTAAAGTGCAGTGATATTGTCACGAAACACCGTTATGAAGCTTATTTTTATTGATAACCTAACGATTTAGCCAGAGCATATTGTAGCCATAGTGTGACAAAGTTTTAATATCGAAATTTAACATAGGCACGAATGCTCTTGTCAATATCCTGCATACGGCTGTACAGCGAAGCTGAGACACAGGAAGAAATGGATATACTTGTATAGGTATGATAATTCATTCTTCTGCCAAGTATATGAGATATGGTCTGTAACTTTGAATCATTTCGCTCTTGCGAATCGCAATTGAAGCTAAGTAATGAAGGAGACATCATGATGAATAATCATGATTATTCGCATAATTCGTGACCGATCCCGAAAACTTTCCGTTAATGCGTATTATCCTGGCATTTGCTACAGGATGTTCTATTTTGACTAAAATAAAGAGATAAAATAATGAGATAAAATTCGATCAGCTTCGTTTGCGGGAAGCCTTTCGAAAGGAAGCGTCTTCTGTAACAATGCGCGACGTTGCTATTTTACGATCTGTCACAATAATAATACTAACTATTGTGTGCGTGTTGCGTCTATATGTTCTTCAGCACACAATGTAGAGTTAAATTATTACGATGTATTACGCATATCACGTGTGCACTGATTCCTCTTTTAAAAGAAAAAAGAGACTGATAGTCTTATTCAATTTGAAATACATGCGAGCACTTCGTTTACACAATATTTAGATTTCGCTGTGAATTGTAATATTGCTATAGAGAGATGATCCTTCTCTTTTCCATTTTTATTTTTCATATTTGGGAGAAAGTTTGTAATACATATGCGATATATGTGATGTGTTTTTTCCACGCGCGATGATACGAAAATTATGTTCATGATTTAAATTGAATGGGCTGGGCAAAATATTCGATTACGATTTAGAGATCATAATCGATAGTGTCTAGGTTCTAAGACAAGCGAACGACATCATATATCAAATATAAATGCGATAATATCGTATTCTAAACTCAAAATATCACTATGAAAAACATTTGAAAGATATATTTCGAAAATAAGATATACAGATGTGATTTAACAGTAGAATATGATTAAGAATACAAAATACAGAGCGTGATTTTCCATGTGCAGTCGCTAATTAGCATTCGAAATACTGCTCAACCTTGCGAGAAAGATGAAAAATTGATGAGATTAATAAAAAGGAAGAATGGAAAAATGAGAGAAAGAGAGAGGGGGGGGGAAGGATTATATACATTTATTTCTCCACAAGTTTGTTAGTTCTAGTCAAGTTTCAATATGTGCGCTATCAATAATGCCAATTTTTTGCAGGAGACAGAAGGCAATCAATTTATAGCATTTTCCACTGGTGAAACTAGTGCAATACTAGTTTTACTAGTTGCAATTGAATGCAATTGAGATCAGTTTTTATATTTTCAGTGTTAATAAATAATTTAGTCTTTTTAAGGTTATGAAGTTTTCGTGACAATATGTAATTAAAAGGATTAAATTATTTATTAACGCTGAAAATATATGAATTGATTTCAATTGCACTCAATGTATCAGTGCTGCACTAGTTCTTCCAGTGGAAAACTATTAACTCTTAAGTATTGAGGTAAAAAATAGTGACACTTACCGAGGTTGGTCCCTGAGATACCGATTAAAAAAAAACTGAAATAAAAACAGAAGATTTTATAAATCTATGTTCTATAAATCTATGTGTTATTAACCCGGGAGTGGTCGCGCTATGGTCATTTTGCCGTATTCTTCCGTTTTCTATTTATAGCTTTCAATTTATTGGCACTATTACATTTTTACCTTTACGTAAATATTTGTTAATATTTTTTTCATATAGTATGCGAAAATAGATGACGTAAACACGCTTATATCTACATAAAATTTGATATGTTTGTTAACGATCGGTCTAAAAGACCATAGCGCGCGCATTTACGTTAGTCTTTTTTTTCTTTTATTAGTCAGTCCGACCGCGATCTGGCTATAAACTATTTCAAAAATGCAGATAACAAATTCAAAAAAGAAAACAATCACGAAAAAGCTTGCAAAAATTAGAGTTGATGCAACACCCAAGTCGAAATGGAATATGTCCCGGTACACAATAGTACGTAAACTCACGTTAATTAGCGTTTGTCTCTCATTTTTCTTACTAATTATATAATAATTATAATCATATATGTATTCTAGTTATAACACATATATGTGCGGAAATATATTTAGTCAAAATGACCAAAACGCGCCTACTCTCTTAATCAATTAATCATTATATTATAAATCAGTTTTTATGAAAGTACTGAAAATGAGACAGATATGGCGTTTTATTATTTTTTTCATGTGATCCCATGGACCAATCTCAATATTTGAGGATTAATTACGATTTATATCGCGTCTTGATTGTTTCCTCGCAGCTTTATTCCATTTTAAGATTCTTCTATGAAAGAAGTAATGTTTCTTTGATTTTTAAAATTATTATTAAAATAGAAAATATTTTAATATATATAATTGCGACATTATTAAATCATGAAATTCTTCACCAAATTTCACCAGGAGATGAATGAAATTGACAATTAACGTTAAAATTATATAAAGTATTGACAAAAAGCTATTCTTGTATTTATGTTTTTTAAATAATTTATTTTCCTCTTTTTAACGAATTTATTTTTTTAAGATTTTTATCTTTTTTCAAGAATAATTTATATTTCCTACAATTATAAATTGGTAGGAAAAAATCTGTTAATAATAGTCTGTTAATAATAGTCTACAATAATATTAGATTTTCAAGAAATCTGATTTTAATATTATTGTATGATTCGCATTGAAGAATTCATTTTAATATTAAACGTGCGATATATAGATAAGTTCTGCCTTATTACGCGACAAGTAGACACATTAGTTTTTATACTAATTATCGCATAAATAATTCGCTTCAATTTTGTTATAGTTGATAGCGACCCCCTAAAAAAGATAGGAGGAATATCCGCTGCCTGTATTTATAAATAAATAAATAAATAAATATATAGGGTGTCTCAAAAAATAGCGATTTGAATACTATACGCAAGAAAGTTCTTGAAAAATTAAGTAAAAGTGAAAGTATACATGTATATGTATATATATATATGTATATATATATATATATATATATATATATATATATATAAAATTCACATTGAATTATTTAAAAACGTTAAAGCTCCAGCTTCAACTGGTATAAGTATTTAATTTCTAGTTCATATTAGTTGTGTTCTCATGTACAATCTAAAATAAAATTCTTATGTAAGTGTTATTTATACATTTTTATTTTAGACGGTACTTTTTGAGATAAGAGGATTTTGAGAAGTTTATACAGCCAGTTACAGACTATGTTTAGATAGTCACCTGTCTATGAGTCCGTGTGTACGGTCCATAATAATATTAGTGAGCGTTAATGAATATGGCGCGTTCATTAATACTCACAGGTGATCATCTAAACATAAATTATAATTAATTCCTTACATATCTCAAAAATTCTGTTTAAAACAAAAATTTATATACAAATTACTTTTTTATTTAATTTTTTGAAAACTTTTTTGTTATTGTATTTTGAGTTGCAAATTTTAGGATATCCTGTTTATACATTGTTACTATCGCTTATCGCTGTTACTATTTGTATCGATGAATGGTGTGACAATACTTTTTTTGTGCTCCCTCTCGATAATGTTATATATTTGTTATATATACGTTTTCTGCAGGTTCGTTCTATTCTTAGTTATTATTATCTGCCATAATTATTCTATATCTTTTCGGTTAGATTCACGAACAACAGCGACACAAATGATTGCAAAAAGAAAAGAGTTGTGTGAATACATAAAACTTCATATAATCTTTTTTTTTATTACATTTCTGTTTTATTACATTCTTAACCTTCCACGAACCAGATGGAAAATCAATATGAATCATATGTAGATATATCTCATACCTCGTGCTATATTAATTAGTATGATTGATACGCACTCTCCAGTTACACAAAATGCGCGCGGCACTTTTTAAGAAGTTATAGAAATTCATCTTGCTGGGAGAGGGGGGAAGGGGGGGAGGGGAGTATATCAAATCCTACCCGGTTCGCGAAGGATTTAATAAGAATAATTATTAATAACATCATATAATTTTTATTATTAATGACATAGGGCAACATGGGCAAAATTGTTTGAATCATTTTAGCTATTTCTAATGTTTCTTGCTTGTTTAATATGAATACATTGTCTAAATTTGGCTACCGTGTCACAATTTTGAGCAAAATGCCATTAAGGAGATTTGACTATCGAAAACCAACTTAAAGACTTAATTTTTTTATATAATATAAATAAATACTGTACAAATAATTCCACGATTTCAACAATATTGATCGTATAGTTTTCTTGTAATATTAATTCTTGTAATATTATTCTGAAACTGATCATTTTAAGCATATCGCTTATGGGAGGCGATCGTTCCAAAGTAGATAATCACCGATTTAATACACACTCAGAACTTCTAAATCAACTTAGAACTTCTAAATCAACTTCTAAAACTAGGAATTGACACATGAAATATCAACAATTGTGTACAAAAAAGAAAAATCAGATTTTGCTGTATGGATTAAAGCTTTATTGTTACAAAGTTTACTTTTACTTCCTCACGGATCGCATTAGTAGCAATAAACTTGATAACGCCCTAGTATACAGCTGATACGAAGTCAATTTTATATAACCTAGAATCTATTTCGACGTAAAGAAACAGATATGAAAATAATATAAAATCAGTCTTTATATCGATTGTGAATTTCTCCCTTATTATTCGCCATAGCCGATCACTGCCCGCATCATCGCAAAATATCGTAAAATGCAACGTTGCTACACTCGACCTTCCGAGTCGTTGACAATCTCATACATTTGTTAATATTTTATACACTATAATAATTTACTAAAAATATAGCATGAATAGTATCCACAATTCATTGTATTAATATTGTACATGATTTGAAATCGTTTTAATGACAATTTATTTCAGTCGCATTTTTGATTCCAAAGTAATAGTGAATCTCCTTAAAGAGGCAAAAAACGATAGTATATTTTTAAGACTATAATCTTTTTATTATATTTCGCTTTGTCAATTTTATGGTAAACTTTAACCTTTTAGGGACACCTCTTCGATGACTTTGATCTTGTCATAATGTTGTAAAGGTAAAGGTACTGATCATACAACTTTTCCTTACAAATTAATCGGTGGTTTCTTATAGTAAGTCTTTCTAAGATATAATTTAGATCTTCGCCTTAAAATGATTCCCTGTTATCAAGAGAAATGAAAGTTGAACACCTCTGAAGCAGGGTGGGGAAGAGGTTGTTTCGTCTGGAAGTCGCTTCACGTGAAAGTCGTGATATACAGAAAATAATGAAATTTTGAAAATGAGTTTTTTGTAAATATATCTCGAAAACTATAAGAGCCACCGATTAATTTATAAGGAAAAGTTGATCAGTACCCTTTACCTCTATAACATATGTCAAGGTTAAGGCCATCGAAGAGATGTCCCCTAAATGTAAAGAAATACCTTTTAATTTCTTTTTGATTTAATATGTTCTGATTATATTTTTGATACATGTTTAAGTGTTAAATTTTTAAAATACAATAAAAATATTGCATCACACAGTTATTTAATTTACACGTTAATTTTTTTATGCTCTATAAAATATAAATGTGGATTTAACATTGTACGGTGAAAAAATTTATTTACTCTTCCATGAGAATAAAACATTGATAGATGCTGCACCCTAAAAATCGAAAAGCAAGGCACAAAAGTAAAAGCTACAAACTTCTCTGACAAAAGAAGAAGGAATTTACTAAGCTTTTTACGTAAAATTTAAACATAAATAATCGAGTTATTGTATATAATTTTTATAAAGTTTTTGTAATCTATTTTAAATATATTTAAAATATATTTTAAGAGTTAATTTTTGTAATAGAATTGTGGGCGATGGAGCGAGATTTTTTTTTTGAATTTGGCTCATCAAATTCCTATAAAATCAATATATATTTTTAAAACAACTTTAAAAATTTTAATTTTGTTGTCTGTGTAATTACTTCTACACTTTTGAAAACCTTTACTTTATAAAAAAAATTTACTGCATGTTTATTCATGCGACTCATTAATTACTTTTTTTTTATTTATTAAATATATTTATTAAATATAAATTTAATAATATTAAAGCATCGATTTTTATCGATCAGTAACTTAAAAGTGTTGTGATTGATTAGTAATCAGACAACTATTGTTTCGATTATATAATATTACTATTATAAACGCATATATTTTTCACACCTAATATTTTATTGCGCCATGCTTGTTATTATAGCATTACAAAACATGGATGAAAGTTCACGACCACGCGGTTGTCGTAGTTTCGTATTTATACTTCACAAGTTTATCCATCTTCTCCTAATCAACTATAAAAAGAGGTGACTCTTATGAAGCAAAAATCTTCTCTGACAGCACTTGATTCTTTGTGCGATTCGTATTGCATTCCTTATTTTTTCACGAGAATTTTATTTGAATCGATTTGATATTTCAAGACTTTTTTCCTTCATTTTTCTTCATCTGCCACGATTTTCATGGCAATTTTTTTAGCTTTGATATAGAAATTAGTGAGAGAGATATTCCGCCAAAGATCTCTTTCGATGAGACCCCGAGATTCAACCGACATACTTCTTAATTTAATAAATCAGCGTCAGCAGCGATAAAGTTAATCGATTAAGATTAGAATTAAAGAGTGACCGAGAAAAGATGATTTTTTTCGCCCATTTTTTGAGTCCTCAATTTTTGGAAACTGTGTCAAATGATATTAATTACAACTGTGTGCCTATAATAAGATATTATTTACAAAGAAGTTTCAGATTGAGGTAACAATTGTTATAATTGTAGAAGGGGGGGGGGGATAACGTATTACATCTATACGAAAATCCATTTTTTTATATATTTTTTAATATATTTTTTATATTTCAAAATAAATTGATTTATAAAATCACTAGAATAAATGTGATGTTCAGTTGATCTTGCCTTCATCGGCTGGAAACGGCGCATTTGCACATAATCCAATAATCAAATACACCACTCATATCGGTCGGTTCCTAGTAATTTTTAATTGCTTTATTAATGAGATTATATTATTTTAAATTAGCTAATTAGCAATATGATATATTTGATATACACCCAGCTGGATCAATCTTCTTCAAATACAGATTTATGATAATTCGATAATGCATTTGATTTCGTCCCTCCCAACTCTGATAATAATTATCACCTCAACTTCAAACTTCTCTGCGATTAATTCAATATAAGATAAAATTTATCACACAGTTTCAGTTCCAAAATCAAGGGCTTAAAAAACGGATTTTTTCGGTCACTCTTTGTATTAATGAGTGATAAGAGAGATTGAATGACATACAAAATGCAAAGATTCGTATTCGTCTCCAGTTAAAAATGCACAAAGTAGCATTATCTCTCTGAGAGATAAGACTAGTGAAAAGAGATTAATTGTGAAATCGACCTAAAATTTCGAAGTTGACTTTTCTTTAAATTAAAAAAAATTTCATCTCATTTTTTCTATATTCTCTTTTCTATATTTTCTTTTATTTTTATGAAGTTAAATAATTTATTTCTATAGTAGGAATTAAAATGTATATATTATATTAATAAACGAATTTTTATATAATCGTCGAAGCTTTCTATAATTAGGAATTTAATTTATAATTACCTTTCGTTACAATTAATTTTTTTTTGGAAGTATTTTATAATGATATTGCTTTCATAAATAGTTTTATATACGAGTATATGTAAATTTCTTAAACAAAAAAAAGATAGATAATTGTGAGCAATAATTTCATAACTGTTTTTAAATTGATAATTACATTCCTTTGTGGCGCGGTTTGATTCCAAGTGGACATGATATGAGACACGAATCTTTAATGATATTATCCAATTGTATTGCATAGCCAGAATAATATTCTTTCATTCTGTAATAATGGAAATTAATAATGGAAACTAATGTCCTGTTGAGCTAACTTACATTTTCGAAGAAAAAAAATGGAAACTACTCGAAAGTAAATTTCAAATACATATACTTACAAAACGCATATTAAAGCATTTTTAACTATATTAATTAGCATGGTAACTTATTACTAATTCCGTTTTGATAAATCAGGTAGCTTCGACTTTTTCTGGTCACACATGATCTTTCGCCGGACAATCTCCATCCGCATCAACTATTATCGCGATAAATATAACTCTATTTTTACATTTAAAATTTTTTGCATTCGAGAAATGAACAGGACAGGAAAAAATCTGTTCATGAAAGACGAGAAAATCCGTTTTCGTGACGGAACGTTTCTTAGGGTTTATTAGATCATCCCTTGTGGCTAGAAAATGGTAGAAGCTTTCATCTTTCATCTGCGACTGAGATTCGATATGCAGATAATGCGCACAGCTATTTGCAAGGCAGTAATTTAATAAAACTTGAATTACTATGAAGTTCCCACGATATCGCATGCGTACAAGATTGCGTTAATTGTTACAACATAAGGCCTACAGATGCGAGAGGAATAATGAATAAATTGATCTTTGATGAAATTGATCTTCTCTCTGCGATATTCATACAATCTGTTTGATGATTCTTTTCAACTCGTTGCAATACAAAATTTCTTCCTAAAAGAGAAAAATGTATGTATTAATATTAATATGTATGACCTAATTCTTTATAATTTTATTAATTTCAATAAAACAGTCGTTGAATGAATAATATTATGTTTTTAGTAAAAAATTGATTGATTTCAAGATTTTTCTTAAAAGAATTAGAAATTACCCAAGAAATATAACGAGTTAAAAGAAACAATACATTTATTTATTCCTTTTTCGTATTTCATGTATATATATTTGTCAATTATTTATAAAAAATTATAAAGATGTGTGAATAGCGTAGAGTGTGGTTTATATTCTTGTCTTTCTATTATTTCACATTCTGACTAACAGAGAAACATCTGCGCAAATTGCTAACGAAATATTTTATAAATTCTGTAAAAGATAATCGTATTAATTTTGATTTACAATTAATCGCTATGAAATATTTATTCATGTATATGATCTATCCTTTTTATGGCAATGTAATTTTTATAAGTAGAGAAAACTGTTCGTTGATACAAAAAGGCAAGATAACATTGCATTTTGTATTCATAGCAAAAGAAACAATGGAAAAGTTACCAAAAAATATTTTTATTTTATAACATAGGTATTTTTGCTTAAGTTTTATTTAAATTAAACAAATATTACAATAAAAAAGTGAAAATCTGATTCAAGAAGAATAAGTATTTTCGGAAGAATAAGTATTTGCTTTAAAATTTCGTATTAATGTTCTTCAGCTTGAAAGAATAAATCTAGATGACGTATTATTAATCAACAGAAATGTTTCTATTACATTTATTGTAAGTAATAACAGTAATTTGATATAATAAAATGATTTAAATTAAATGTAGAAAAGATGACATACATAGACTCAAGTTTGAGTTTACAAGGGAACATAATAGGGAACATAATCTCTGATTTTAATAATAGCTTTGAATATGTTAAAATATAGAAAAAAAATTAGATAATTATGAATTTTAAGAGATATCGCGCCGATTTTGATATATGTTGTCAAAATCATGATCCTGAGGAGTTGACGTCTAGATTCAGTTTCAGTTGATGCTCATCTTTCCTTTAAAAGTTATTAACAAAAATGTTAATTATTCTCTCTGATATTTCACGCGAAGTGACTTTCATCTCACCTCCTCTTCTGCCTAGAGGGCGTGCAACTTTCTATTTGAATCGAGTTTCACCTCACAATGAAATATAAGGGTCAGAAAATGGAATTATTTGGAATAGAACAATTGTTTCGTGTTAATTAGTATATATTGTCATTCAGGGATAGCAAGTAAATGTAAGTAATGCCGTTCTTTTATAATAACGATTTGATAATATATGATAATATACGATTTGAGAATGTTGAATTTTTTTATCGTAACTGTAACTAAATTAAACATTGAGATTATGCTAATGTTGAAAAAATTACTTTGAAAATTATTTGTCTTTATTACACATTTACTTACTGAAAAAGATCATTTGTAACGAATAACGTTACTCGTTATAAACGATTTTCAAAAAATGAGTAGAAAGTAACGCGTTATAAACATCGAGTTACTTTTCTCAATAAACAAGTGATTTTTCCAATTCGTTACGAGACGTGACGATCAAGTGACTGTCCTGGATGTTACAATTATAAAAAAATTGTTATTATCAAACAGCTATTATAACGAAGTAATAATAAGGAATGTAATTCTGCACAACTCTGTAATTTTCATCAATTTGTTTTTTTTTTTGCATTTTCTTTGCAATTTTATTTCAATTTGTATTCAATTTCTCTCGGTACATGTTTTACATAAAAAATGCTAAGAAATTTCTTTTCAAATTACTTACAGTTTCTTTGCTAATTCTTTGTTGTTTACTGTGAAAACTTGTCTTTAATTTTTTCTCAGTTTCTTTGCAGATTGATCTTGCAAAGAAAATGCAGAAAAATATTCTATATATTCTCTTCTAATTTCTCTACAATGTTGTTTAAAATTTGTCCGCTTTTGCAATTTTGTCTGTAGTTCTTCGTTAATTTTTTTACTAATATGATTTGAAGGACAAATTTCTCTGTTATTACTCTCAATTTTTTCCATAAACCGCTTTTACAGAAAAATAGTATACAAATAGAAATTATTCCGCCAGGGCGTACTATAAGATAGCATTTTCGCTAAGGCCAAGCAAATTATTTCTTTAGCCTCGCCTGCATTGTTTTTCAGTTAAAATGCAAAAAAGAGACAGTGCCTTAAATGCTGTTTTTCGAATGATATCGCTTTCATTACTGTGATATTATGGCTGTATTTAAAAATTTACTGCCAGTACTGAAAATCTATAATTTACGTAATGTGCATTATATATTTTTAGTACTGGCAGTAAATTTTGAAACACAGCTTATATCGGCAGCATTGTCAGTTATTATCTTTTGTTTTAAAGCTGAAGGATGGCGCTTATACAATTATACGGTGGAAAAAGAATTTAAATTTGAATATACTGTAATCGATTAAATATAGGGCCAAGAATTAAGTAGAATTTGTACATTAATACATATAATAAAAGAACGTACAAAATACTTTGGATAATTAAACACTAAAGTTAGTTCTCACCGATCAAAGGTATTATTTATTTTCCATTATTACTAATTATTATTAATTATTACTAATTTATTGCATTTATTTGAGTTTTTTCGTACAGTTTTCTCTCAAATATTGTAAATGTAAAAGTATAAAGAAATATATATATATACGGTAAAAGTATATATAAAGAAAGATATATACGGTAAATGTGTTACATAAAATTATTTTTAAATTTAAAAGATATGAACATATACACACTAGAGAAGAATTTTGCAAAGTAATCATAGACTATATGTATTTTTATATAAATTATGTGTGTTATCGTTTTTGACAAGAAATGGGAGAAAAAAGTATTTTTCTGTTATTGTTATATTATACAAGAGTCATTTGAAAAGTTTGAACCTCAACAGGAAGATGGCATTACTTATTTTTATAAATTCTGATACAATCGTACATGTTTTGCAAGATACTTTTGAAAATTGTAACCATTTTGGACACTCACTTATTGTTTGAGAGTCATTTGTGCTAGTCGATGTCAGTGTTTTCATTTGAATTTGATGAATATCTATGTCCTCCGGGCCTAACTTTGAGTCTAGGGAACAGGAAAAAAATCGTTGAAGATCAGATGAATACGGTGGATAGTTAATTAATTCGAACCGCAATATTCATAAATTTTTGTTATGGCGATCATCAATATTCGATTTTTCCATTTTTTATAAAAACATCGACTGGTATAAATGACTGTCATACAACAATTGAGCATACTAGTAGTATAATTCATTTATTGGCATTACCTAGAGATCCTTTAAGGACTGGTCATCAGGATTTTATCAAATTTCTTCGAGCGAGAAAGGAGTATAGGCCATTTCATTCCTCCATCAATATCGGTGTGTATGCCTGATGCTATACTCCTTTCTTGCTCGAAAAAATTTGATGAAATCCTTATCCTGATTAAAGGGTCTCTTACATTACCTGATGTATACAGCCATCTTACAAACTGACTTCGCTGAGTCACAACATCAATAATAGTCAGTGTAGATATTACTTTATTATTTGTGTTATTTCTGAAATTACAAACACTAGATCGATCTCTTTACAAGAGTTTACAATTGCACATCATATAAAGATAAGAAAGAAAGAACTTATATTTACCAAGCGTGTATATATTATTTTACGTAGAAGTAGATAAGATTTCCTTATAGTTTATATGTACACATATATCCTACTTATTAATCTCCTAATATTAATTGCTTTGTAGTTAAATTTGAATTTTAGAACTATTTATAAAATCTACAACAATTTCCATAGATCTAGCTTTAAGTTTTTAAAAACTACTTTCATATCAAAAGGGAATTTTAATTCCTTTTTGGCTAAATTTCTTGGCCATACTTTTGCATTTCTTGTCATATTTATTAGTGCCAAAAAACGTGTTCTAAGTCTTCCACATCTCGTTCACGAGAACAGATTGACTATCCTATATTTAACAAGACTGTACTTAGTGAACAGTGAACAGTGCCCGCTGCGTATCCGGTTAATTGTAACAATAGCTTTCTTAAGTCAAGTTTGTTAAATTATAATCTTGATATTTGACTTTTGAAATATTGAAAGAATAAAAGGTCCTTATTATCTTCCGTAGCTCCTGTATAAAATTATGTTAATATTCACCACGCACTTAGCTTTATATTTGCTACTGACATTAGAGTAAGAGATAGCTTGCTGTAAAAGAATGCCGCCTGTTTAGCAAGGGTATCCGCTCTTTCGTTGCCGGTATGAGTAATGCCACAATGAGAAGGAATCCAGATTAACTGAATTCTTTTATTTCTATTCTTATATTCAATTAATAATTCACAAATCTCTTAGATTAAATACGATTGATGTCTGAGATTTCTTCTATTGGACAAAGCCTCTAAAATGCTCTTACAATCTAAGAAAATGTAAAAATTATTAAGCTCTGAATTAACTATTATATTAATTCAAGAGCATAATGGAGAGCTGGCTTCCGCCGTGAAAATCGAACTTAGATTATAAAGTTTGAAGCTAAAGGTGAATTGTTCATTAAGAGAGCAACCAGCTATTCCCACTATTGTATTATTGTTTAACTCCGTTCTTGATCCATCCATGAAAGTAAAGATATTAGAAGACTGCTCTATATAGAAGATATCTTGGAATAACGCGTTGACATTGTTTGACTTAAATATTTCCGCCGCTAAGAAGATATCAATATCAGACTAAAGATTTGGTTCTTAAATTCTTTTTAATAGTGTACATTGACTTGAGATCTAAAAATGATACTAACATCGATTTCTTCAAATTTCAGTCTAGCATAATTTTGTTGAAGTTATTAGAACACAGTGAAAGTTCCTTTAATTTCCTCTAAACAATTCAATAATAATAACGGAAGATAATCACAAACCAGACTTATTAGAAGAAATTTACAGAAGAAGAAATTTACAGAAGAAGAAACAGAGAAGAGTTCGAATCTGTATACTAACAATAATATTTTTGATTCTTCCATTATTACATTAATAGGAGTAGAATTCATGTATCCCATTGCCAAGTGAAAGCATTTTAGCTGGATTTTTTCAAGTTAGTATAGTTAATTCAAGCTACAAGATGAAAAAGAAACCCGCCATATTCAATCTTTGATCTAATTAGTATGTTATATAGTGCCCTCCAAAAATTCCACCTGAATAATTTCTGAATGATTCGAGATATAGGATTGAAATGTACAAGAATACAATGGGATCGTAAAATTTATCGATGAACCTCAAAAACACTCACTTTAACATTCCCCGGGAGGGAGGGGGGGAAAGAGGAAGGAAAAGGGAATCTGAAAGTCTTAAATGCATGTGGGATCGTGAAGACTTGTTTGAAAGGGTTTTTCGAGACGAGAACAATGTTATCGAGGATTTTTTTCGCAGAATTATGATTATTTGAACATTGTTATTTAGAAGAAAGAGTTACATCTTTTGTGTGTGCGCGCTTATCTTGGCTCGTCTTTAATTGAATCGGTTTTTCAAAAACAGTTAATTTTGAAATTAGATCAGGATGGCATTGGGTAATGCTAATGCCGGCAATACTGTACTTTCAAACTCCATCTGAATAATAATGTTATCGCACTTTTAAATAATATATTTCATATGTAAGTTCCAACTAAGCCGTTTGTCCAATATTATTCCTAGGAATTTAACATGGGAAAATAGTTTAATAATAGTATTAAATATTGAAATTTAAAAGCCTCCCGTCTTAATTAACGTTATCATTAAAAATTGCTAATTTACATTTTTCAGGAAATATTTCAAGATTTCTAGTAGAAAGTTCCTCGGCTCTAGTATTAACTTGCTATTCCAAGAACAATAAGCTATTTTCAATAGAGGAACAAAGGATTATAGCGCAATGTCGCGCGCATCAGCGAACTTCAAAATTTTTATTTCTGGAGAAATTAAATTATTAAAGTTATTAATGTATAATGAGAACAAGGTAGGGCTAAGGAAGACTTTTAAAGGTATTTCGTGAGGTATTGACCGGTATGTTAATAGATGTTTCTTTCCGAAATCAAATTGTCTATAAATACTATAAAGCCTCTAGGCAATTTAAGTTCAATCAGATAATTTAATAGGATTTTAGAACTAGTATGCCTCTTTAATGTCTAGAAACAGAGCTGCTAAATGTTTTTTTTTGTAGAATTGCTTATGAATGTCTGATATCAGCATAGCCACACTATGATTTTATAACTGCTTTCGGAATAAAGAAGCATAGATATTCTTTCCACTTGGCCGGAAAACATCCCGAAAGATTGTAGAATCAGAATGGTTTTGACAAGTAATGTCATCTTCATGTTGAGGCAAAGCTTTTCAAACGACCCTCATATATAATTAATGGCAATATATTCTCTCTCATATTTGTAGGATTTCTTTTCTCTTTCTTATAGGACAGGATTTCCAAAATAAAGATGACAATTTTAGAGTCATCATCTTGCAATCAATATAAAATGTTCCATTGCAGTATTCATGGCTTACATTTTTTACATTTAAAAATAATTTTATATATTATTATTATTATTATTATTATTATTATTATTATTATTAAAAAGCATATATTTCAATAATTGCTGCTGATGGATTGTATTATATTTGCCTTCAACGTTATCTTAAACAATTAACGCAATATAAGACAAATACACGTGGAGCGTGTACATGTATAAAAGTGTTCTTCTCTCGTTCATATTTTAAAAATGAATTTTTGAAATATGATAATATTACATCGTTTTCAATATAAAATGTTAATTTTTGTTTTTATACAAATTAAAAAAAATTTTTTAAAAAATGACAGGTGGAGATGTACTAAAATGATATTTAAAAAAAATTCAAATACTATTGCAAAGCTTGTTTGATATCATAAAACTTTTATTTAAAACTTTTTTTCATATCTCTTGGAAGATTTACTTGAGAATTTATTTTAGAAGAAAAAAATCGATTTTTTTCAAAGAAGAGTTTCATTTCCTTAACATTATTAGTACTTCGTATTTATAAAAAAAGTCATGATTCTTAATTTGACTGTATTTTGACATATTCAAAGCTTATTAAGGGAATGCTAGCGTGATGGCAATTATCACAAATTACAGTATTGCAACCAAAATCTTCGAACTGACGTTACGGATTGCAAAATTTGTTTACGGAATTAAAATACGCCCAAGTATGTAGATAATCCGGATATGTTAATTTCACTAAAAAATCGCACAAAAAAAGAAAAAAAAATTTTTGCTCATATATTGAGATTAAAGTTTGTTCGATATAAAAGTTTTATAGTTTATGTGAGTAGTGTAAGTATCCAATGGACCTCGGATTATTTGAACAAACAATACTAATTCATACAGCAAAGCGTACCTCAGCAAAATCTGTGATTGTTTATGATGCTGGCAACTTGCCGTAGATTTATCTTTAACAATTTTAAATATTCATTGTAGCAACACCTTAGAACATATATATTGGAAGGGCTATAGATGATTATCGATGATCTGTCTGAATGTTTCACCATATTGCGTATGCGTCGATTATTATTATGTAGTATTTAAGAGTGTTGTATTATCCCCGCCCTCGCCTTAAAACATACACATGTATTATACGTTCAAAGCTTTATATAAATCACGCGCAAGGGCACAGCAAACAAGCTTTCAGACAGATAGATGTTAGAGACACTTTTATTACATTAGTCAGATAGACGGTATAATCTTTCCAGTATGTATGTTCGAAGAGTAACACGCTGACAACAATATATATTGTCGGCAGTTGTTAACGGCAAAATAGCTGTCAATATTATCTTGCATTGTCGGCAATATGATAGCACTGTGTAATTTTATATATTATTATGACAATATGACGGCAATAGTAAATTTTGATTATGGTGATTTTAAAATTGTCTGCAAATTGCTGGCAAGAATCACTACCTAAAGTTATCAGATCGTGAAGACATCAAATTGCCAATAAAAGCGGATACAATTACTACAATTCTGGCAATGACACAATACTTAGCAATGCATATGCCAGCAACAACACACGTGCTATCTGGGGAGTTTATAAAACTAAGATTGAAAGAAAAAATATATTTTACATTGAACATAATTGTAGTGTATGTGCTTAGCAAAGATTCAGAATAGTAAACAGAGCAATAAGTGCTCGTCCTTGTGTTTAGCAGTGCTCGATCTTACAAGAGATGATGCTGCGATTAGATAAAGATAGACGTATGCGTTGAGTGTGAAATAATGTAAGAAATGAATTAAAGAGAGAATGGGAGGGAGGGAGGGAGGGGGAGAGAGAGAGAGAGAGAGAGAGAGATTGTTATTATCGACATTTTTATATATTTGGTACTAAAAAGTCTATTATCGATGATCAATTTAAGCCGTGCTAAATCGCGCTAGCATTCCTTTAAAATCAGAGGGGGACTATATAAGTTGACTATATAAGTTGTGTTTCCTTGTTATAGCTTAACTTATTGCGTAAGAAGTATGTGAACATTCAATTACAACCTAACCTAACCTAACCTAACTCTGACAAAACGCTTTATCTTATACTGAATATTTCTATTGATGCAATCTTCATCTAAAATGCAATATACATTTTTCTGTAACAACATTTTGTTATTCGATTGTTACAAAGTGACACTAAGGTATAGTTTCTAAGGTATAATTTCTCCGAGAAATTGAGTTTCTATAGATTTTTTTAAATTTGGATATTATGTTTAAAATTTTATCTATATATCGTTAAAATTTCAAAAATTCTAGCGGTGCCGAAATGAAGATATTCATCTTCGAAGTTTCAGCTTTTAACACGTAAACTCTTATACCAGTTTTGTCAAAATAACGTTTTAATATAATATTTTGCGGCGAAAATCTTCTACAGATTAAAAAAAAATAAATAAATACTAATGTAAAAATAAGGAACCTTATAAAAAATAAAAAAATGGGGAAGTTTAACAGTACCATTTCTGAATTAGAATAGTTTAAATTTGTAATTTGATGGAATTCTTCTCGCATGCCGAGCGGTGAGAGGTCTGTTCGTGTTGCTTAAACTTTTTTACACCTTTTTATACTTAAAATAGAGATGGATATATATTTGGCGCCGAAAAGAGAGAAAGCGAAGATACTAAGTGTAAGAATTGTAAGCAAGGCGAACAGATCTAAGACATGCTGTTGCCACATTTGTCTTCAGTACGGACTAGATTCGTGCACACAGATACGACATTTATGCGTGTGAGTGTACGCTCGCTTCAAAAGTTGTTCTCTTCAGAGAGCACGCGCGGAGAAGCGTATTCGTAGGTTGTACGCTTTCTAGCGTGATTGTAGCCAGTGAAATATCTTAAAAAATATATATCTTTATTAAAAATATATCTTTATCAAGAACATCTCTAATTGCATATTTTATCCGGAATGTCCTTAGGATGTTGAAAGGACATACGAACATCTTCTAAGGACGTCTCCTGGAGATCTGTGTTGTTAGGATATATTACATATTTGTTACCTGTTTTTTATTTTTATGTTTTCATTAATTTATGTTTTCATTAATTTAATACGCAATTTGTCGTATGAACAACTTACATCATGATATTAAGTATCAATTTATTCCTCATTCGGAGCAAAATGGCAAAAACAATACATATTTTTGTATTTCATTTATTACAAAAAAATTATACAGTATTATACAGTAAATAATCGTTTCTGGAATAAAAATATAATGAATATAATTTTTTTTATCATATTAATTTAAGGTGATTTTTTAGTAAATTGAGTTACCATATAAATTTAATTTCTTTATATAATGATGTTGAAATATCGAACTTGCCGTGTGCAAATAGCCAAATGCAGCGAATTTGCTATGTTTCCGAAAATCGTTGCAGCAACTAATTTCGATAAACTCGGGACAAGGTGAGGCAGCATTATGTCTGTCGGTGGTACACAATAGAGTTCTAATTCTAAAGATTTTGTTTTGAAGGCAACTTGTTATTATCAGCAAACTATTTGCAGCTAACAGCAATATTACAGCAACATGTGACAAATGATGAACATTAAATGCTATACGTATAATGAACCCTCATAGCAAAGGATCACATTCACGTCGCAATAGACTCACAATAGTCAGGAAGAAAATATGATAATGCTATCAATTTTTGTCATTATCAAATTTAGAATTCACATGACAATATTTCACACATAATAAGAAAGTACCTTATCCCTAGTTGTCAATATTTGTTGTTAACAACAGTTGATAACAATTTGATGATATCTTGAATTTGATGATATCTTCATTTGGCATAAATTCAAATTGCCATCACTATCAAGGTAGAATTAAAATTCGATCGTAGCTTAGGCATTTTCATATTAAAGTCTAACTTTGAGGGCTCACTTCACAGGCGATGTTGCGCTTTTTACATTCTTTCAGGTGATTCTTGTTTAATGCATCTTCGCCGTGGCGAAGATCGGCTTCTATTGGCAGAGATGCATATTGTTCACAGATGAGTAATTTTATGATAACATTTTGTTAGCAACGAATTATGATAGCATCGATTAAAAAAACTTTATAGCTTGAAGACATATATGCAACAACAGATGAATATCGTTATATATGTTTTGTTGCTGTATTTTCGTCATAATTTTAAGAATGGAATGATTAATCACTCTTTGCTGTTATGTTGCTATTATCTTGCCGACAGCATAACGCTATTGCTGACCGTTTGTTTTTGAAATTTCATCAACTGATTGCACAGCAAATGCATAAGCAATCATATTGCAGTATTTGTAAGGTGTACTATTTTTATGTCAGCGAATGTATGCCAAATATAAAACAATTCATACAATGCATCAGTTTGCTCAATATGCTAAATCACGCTTGGTTATCTGGGCCATATGTCTTATACTATTTCATTATGATATACAAAGTTTTAATATTTAGTATTAATATTTTTAATATTTTGTCTGAATTATGCAGATATTGATTTTGGATGGCCCTGGTGAAACATTCCAAGTTTTTGATACTTTACTAAACAACCACCTTATAATCATAATTAGTTATTTTAAAAATTAAATGGCGAAATTATGGAAACTGTGCCAATATCCCGATCTTTTCTATTATTTGATGAAAATAGAACATGTATAATATTAACAATAATATTAACATTAATCAATTATAGTAATCGCTGAACACATTATTCTTTAAGTTATCAAATTATTTTTATTTTTGAATTTAGATCCATTTGATGCTTTGTCTTAAATTTCTTAATAAAAAATTGCAAGCATGCGAAAAGATCTAATTAAATAATTGTAAATTTAATTTTTTATGATTCAAGATATTTCCTTCTAAGTGATATTTCGAGATTTTAAATATAAGAGTTGTTATATGCATCATTATCGACTGGAATATATTGCATGAATGGCAGAGATGCGTGCCCTGTGAAGATGTGTGCTTGACGTGTGTCTAAGAACCGTCTCTATCAATGTAGATTAACTTTAATTGGTTTAATTTTTTATCTTTTTCTACGAGTTAAAAGGATAAAGTAAATTAAACTGAGATTAATCATTTCAAAATCAATATTTTTCCTGAAATTGAGGAATAATTTCGTGTTTTACATGGAAATTTATCTATAAGGATTCTTTTATCTGTAAAAGTCAAAAAGCATATTGTTATACACTTTTTTTCGCCCAGATATAATTATCAGATATCATTATCAGTGAATTAGTTAAAGTTAATCTACATTGATAAAACTGGATATATGAGAATATCCGCAAGGAGGATCACAGGAGACGGTGGCTAAAAATATGAGGATAAAATATTCAATGTGGAAAATATCGAAGATTACATCGCATTGATGCTAAATTCGTTCTGAGAAACAACGGCATCGAGTTACAATATGATTTACATTATAATTATAATATTACAAATTTACGTTACACCATATCGAGTATAGAATAATCGTGACCGCGATTGAAATTATTATTTCTTTTTTATGCGAATCTAATAGCGGATTCTGACTACACTAATATGCACTGAGTGCAAACTTTTTCGGTGCCATATATTCGGTTTGTGCGCACTGTACACAGAAAAAAAAATGTTTTGTTAAATTAACTAAAATTCTGGTGGAAAATGAACGATCCAGAAATTTAATTAAATTTACAAGATTTCTGGTTAAATCTATTGAAATTTTAAAATTTAAAATAACAACATTTAGTAGATTTAATCAGAAATCTAGTAGATTTAACAAAAATTCTGGATCTTTCATTTTCCATCAAAATTCTAGTTAATTCAACCAAATATTATATTTTTTTCCGTGTATCAGTTCGTTCAGACTGTCATATTCGGAAAATAAAAACTGATCCAGTGTAGTGCTGAATTTATATTCACTACCAATTGTAAAAACTGAGAAGAACTTCAAGAAATATTGCATTGATGTTTCTGATAGTGCAGTTTGTTACAGCATCAAAGTGTTTTTTCATTCACATCGTATTAGAGCAACATCGGAGACGAATCAGTGCATGTGTGAATTCGCAATAAGAGACTTTTTTCTATTGTAACTCTACAATCCGTAGATGTGATCAAATTTTTTTTACTGGAAGGAGTTACCGCCGTCTCCGCGTTGGTCGATTATCGATAGGCTCGAATTTTGTAAATTAACACGCGGAACATACCGCCACATATTGCATTAACGTTACATGATAATGAGATTAATTATAAGAGACATTTGCATATATAGTCTTAATCTTTTGTATGATATTCATATGAAGAAGAGAAACAAGGTGGGTTACGCTGAAACATCTATATCTCAGATATTATGTGTACTGATAATGAAGTGATCAGAATAATTGACACGCCTACAAGATTAAGATCAAGAGAGGAGATCGCTCTCGAGTCTCGCTATCAAAGTCAATCTCGGAGAGCTCACAAGAATGTGCACTAAATTTGCGACAGCGCTCATCATTGAATCATTCTTTTGTATGAAAAGTTGTAAAACGATCGGTAACAGTGCACTCGAAAGGAAATACATGATACAATAATGAGCCGTATATTGTCTCTCGTTCCTTTCCCAATTATATTTCTCTTTTTTTCATATAAATATATTGTGACCGTAGTTTCGATTGACAGAGCACAACTTTGTCGCGTTTTATATTAATGTTATCTGACAGCTAGTGATCTTATTCAAAGTCAATAGCCATGCACTGAATTGTCGCGGAAACTTCTTTAAATCTAATTGGGTGCCAGACACGAGAGAAGCATGCCACTTTTCTTAACTTTTCTAAATTTCGATAATTATTTTCAATTGCGACGGATGATAACTGACTGCTCAGCCCTGAAACGGGCAAAGATGGTGAGTTATTCGAGCGGGAATAAATCGGAAGGCGAGAGAGAAATGATAATAATTATATTTTACTTAATAATAAAAAGAATAGAAGTATGTGGGCAACCATGAGCTGTCAAAACAAATCCTCATCACTCCACTTCCTGCACCAGGGACGTGGCCTGGAAAATGGCGCGCTCTGATTAGTCGGTGACGCGAGGGTAATGAGGTAATTAAATGGTGCGTTTTGATTGGCTCGGTTCATGGCTGTCCACGCGGTGATTGGCTCTGTCCATAGACGCCCATGGTGAAGAAGAATGGGGATGTCGGCAGGGATGAATACCGTGGCACCAAGGAAAATCAGGAGCGAGATATTTTTTCGTTATGGGGAGGGAGGGGATGCGGATATGAATAGCACACAGTTTTTTGTTCTGTAGGTCATTTTTTGCTGCAGCGACTCAATGTTACTGATGTTTTAGTGAAAAGGTTTTTTCTTATCATTTATGACGAGGATTTTTACGAGTATTTTCGGAAGACTTGCTTTCACTAGAAAGAAAGGGGAAATAAAACAAGAACAAATTTGCGCCGACACGCGACGTCGTAATTGCGTTGATTCGAACATTATTTTAAAAGAAAATTTTTTTCTATATTTTGTTTTTAATGAACATTATCTAAATCTGGAATATGTGAGAAAAGATAACTAAAGGGGAACTAGATTAGGAGTAAGAAACAGATGAAATTTACATGATCAAAAACGTTTATTTTAAAAAGAAAAAAGTGATATTACATAAAATATTTGTTTTACTTTTTAAAGACTAGACGATTGAACATGACGGCATATAGCATGAGAATTTATTTTATGTTTACAGAAAAAATTTACGAAATAACTACGAAATAACTACGATCAATTAGTCATTGTGTTTACAATCAGAGGTAAACACTAAGAAACTGGCTAAGATTATAACCATTACATAAAATATAGAAATACACAGCAGTATTGCCCGCAAGTTTGAGTATTCCTTGCAGCGTCGTCATATTCCAGCGATACGTAATGAAGTTTCGGAAATTGTAAGAGGAATCTTAAGTCCAAGAGCGGCAAGCCGTATCGAAATGTTCCTGTACCGTGTTCGTCGATATAGAAGGCGACCCAGTGCTGGCCAGGTCGATCGTGATTGTCTGTGTTAGTGACAATAGCACTCGACACCCGTCCACATCCTCGACAGTCGGTCGGCAGAATAGACCTGTATGTCCAATACTGAGTTGATGTAATGCATTTAAAACTTTCATTGAATTCATTTCTCGTCGTTGGAATGAGAGAGGAAATGTTTGCGCATATTCAGAATTTATCTCTTTTGTCGGCACATGCGTTATAGAGTTCTCAAAATTTGACGTTTGCGAAACGCTAGTGTTAGCTTTATCTGTCGACGGGAATTTTGGAGGAAGATCTTTTTTCTCTTCGCCTATCACTTGTTCGTCCTCGCTTTGGTCCGACTTTTTTATCATGATATTTTTCCTCCACGCTTCGATGTTACGAAATATATCGTGTTTTTGATCTTTAAATTGAATTGAAAAATTTCCACTGTCTGTTTTTTCGCTCTTGACATCGCTCTCGCTCCAATTTTTTGAGGGAAGGCTATCGTAACTCGAATTACTACTATTTTGTATAGTTAGCCAACGTTTCAATTTGTAAGCGTTGCGTTCAATTTGTAAGACGCAATATGATTCAACATTGATTCAAAATCTGATGCGTGCAGCACTGTCCACATTCTTCGAAATCTGGTAGATTTTTGAAAGCCGGAGAAATTCCTTCCAGATTATATACGTTTCTGGAGAGTAGATTACTCAGATAATGCGCCTTCTCTTCCTCTGCTATAGATGTAGCGTGCGCGGTGTGTAATGTTTCGCAGTTGTATTGTAAAGTATTTAGTATTGACGTTTCCGTCAAATCATTCGATTCTGTGATAATTTTGTATAAGCCAGTTGTTTTCTCGTTTTACTCTCTCGAATAAAGCGCCAAATGGATAAGGCGGCATCATAATCCAGTCCGGTGATCGTCGCATTAATCGCAAAAACCGTGACTTCTTTCGGAATAAAGTTTTCTTCGACATCGCGAAAACCTTGTATGTCGATGACTATATTCATTATAATATTCGAATTTTCGCTACTCTTTTTACGTCACGAAATGTCGGTGCTGATGTCATAAACAAGACTGAAGCTTTTTCGTCATCCTCCACGCAATTAGATGAGAAAAAAATATATAGTAGAGAGAAAATAATTTTCTCGCGGAAGCGGTTAGCCCTATGACTAACCAAAAAAATCGACAGTGACACGAAGAATTTCTAAAACGTTATCAAACTCGACATAGATGATACAATTAATAGTCACGAAAAGAACTTTTTCGAATCTCACTTCTAATCGTAAGTCTAAACTTCCGTGTTTCACAAGATTCCAATGCCCTGCGCAATCAGCGAATAGATGTAGAATAAAATCGAAAGCGAAAAGAGGGTAGCTGTTGACGGTAATCGTCTCTACTTATAGAATTACCCTCATTCAGAAAGTGAATGCCGGTTCTCGAGAATAAGCTGCAAGTAGAGCGGCTCGTTTTTCGAAAAATTTGGCTGTAACGGTCTACTGGAGATTTGCATGCCATCGGTGTACAGCGAAAAGAAATTTATTCCATAATTTTTGAAACTAAACGGGTTCTATTGCCGTTAAATGCCTTTTTATCGACAAAACTGATTATTCATTTCAGCAGCTGTCCGAGTATTGTCTATTGATTCCTCCACTATGCCGGCGTGTATCGTGAATGTTTTAACTTCGATTCTCGTAAGGAGGATACTTGGCGATAATTTTACTCAGCATTCTAGCGTATACGAGTAGCACACCTGGGCTTATTTTTGCTCTTCTTACGAATAAACTGGCATCGAAACATATTTTTGATATCATTTTACTCTCCATAAGGCAAAATGAATCTTTCGAACGTACGAATCTCATTTTAACTTCCACTCCATTAATTAAAAAAATTTATCTTAATTGAAAACGTCGCAGTGAAGATGACCTATGAGATCTAGCGCACGATTTCCTCGAATGTATTGCGTCCGTCTCCCGAGCGTCGTATTTGGATTTGACGAGTCTAATGTGTCCATGTAACCGAGAATATCCGCGTCCCATAAGCAAGAAGTTAGATAGAAAGTTTTTGCGGGTGAAGCATAATTTAATTTTAATTTTAACGTCTCGATGTACATGCGGTAAGCGTAAGCATTGTTTGATGACGACACGAGCCATTTTTGATTAAAATATAAGTCGATTTGGTTGAACATGGAATGCAGTAAATGATTTACGGGTCCTACTCTTGCCACGACCGAATGCGGCCGATGTGCTCTTCCCGCGTTTGTTTTCTACGCGTATACGAATGCTCAATATAGTGTGAATGAGATCCTGACAGTCTTCTCCATGTCCGAGTGACGAATTCTATTGCGAGTCATCTGCGAGCGAAGATATGGGTTTGTAATAAATTCATTACGAACTCTCAATGCTGGTTTATGTAGGAGATAGAGAGAAGAGATCGAGTTCGCTCTTTACACACTCGCTCGAGTGAGTATGAAGAAAGGACATTTTTCTTCAGTGAATTTTCTTCCTATCTCAATTAAGAGAATATATCGGATACGTCGCGTTTCTTGACTCGATATTTCCTAGCGAATGGTTTTTGATTTTTCTTCCAATTTTCTTTTTCTTCTTTGTCACTTTTTTGCTCTTCTTTTCTGTGATACTTCTCGATGATTTTGTTTTGATCGCCCGACGTCGTTTACGTTGCATGTCTATCTTGACTACCGATTGGAAACTGAAGTGCCGCGGATACATAGTCGTATTCTTTCTCGAAGGCGCCTTTCGCTCTACTGATACGGATGAGATCTCCGACGCGATATTTAATCTTTCGCGCACGTTTCTTTAACGTTTCGTTTTTCCAACGATGAGCTATATTTTTACGAGTGATATATACATTTTCTCTCATTACTACTGCAAGTTGTGTTCTTGTGGACGAGTAACGCTTGTGATTGTAAGCGATTGTACAATATCCTGCAGAACATCGATGTAGCGTCGCGTATTTTTATGCGTGAAATAATGCCACATTCTCCTTCAGTTCTATTGAAGAGCTCGACGATGGCGGTTTTGAATTGCGCGTTATCCGAAAACGAATGTCGTTTTAAGAAATTTCTGCATTGATTGCGCGACAAATTTTCTGCCCTTGTCCGTTTGTAAGTATACGAATACTCGTCCTTTGCTTTTCGCTAGTACAAGTTGAAAAGCTTTTATCACGCAGTTATTCGTTTTGTCGCGTAACGGTTCCGAGATATTTAGTTAATATATCGATAATCACTAACAGATAGAAATAACCGTCATTGTTTTTAGTTTTCAACTTTTTAGATTTCGGAATTCGATCAAATTTACTTCTTACATATCGTCAATGTTTGTTACGTTGTAATGCAATCATGGAAATTTTCTACGCAATGGTCGGTGTAACGTATGCATTTTGCGATTCGACTTATCTCCGTGAAAAATTTGGTTTAACATTATGAGTTAGATTATCCACCGCCGAATAGCCCGCATAATGCGACGGATCGTATTTTTCAAATGTCATCGTTATCTTAGTTTTAGAGTAACCGATTTTTTTCCGTTTGTAAAGATACAGGGTATCAGTTTTTCGTGTACGAAAAAGAATTAGCTTTCTTCATCTATTTCTTGTTCGTAATTTTTACGTTTTTTTCTTTCCTCGCGCTCTCGATACAATCGGGAATCATGGAACTTGTGTTTTCGTTATAAAAGGCGTGGAACTCGCCCGAGGTCGAAATTTACACTAACATTATGCGTGGACAAATCTTTTATTTCTCATCAGCGCAGAAAGTATATTCAACGCACAGAGTAATAACGCAAACTGATTTCTACCCACACTGATTTCTACTTTTACAGTTTTTCTACTTTTACAGTTTTTCTCTCACGCATCGCGACGTTTATCAAGTGATCAATTATTGATATTCGAATCTTTCATGATTACCATCTATAGTCACGATTCTATGCTCGTCCAAACTAATTCTATTAGGCGCAGCTTTTCGAAACAAAAGTTTCATCAATAAGTGCGCATGTTACGATAGATTTCGGATAGAAGTGCTTTCCACTATTTCTTCAATATTTTTCATCGCGTAATTATTATGCTGGCATGATTATGCTCGCTCGAAATTTTTCGTAATAATATTGATGTTACCGATGGAATGTGCCGGCGGTACATCAGATGTTTATATGAGATCATGAAAAACGTCATCGTTCATCGTCTCGTTATCACCGGAAACATCTCACACATATAGTGTTGTCTTTTGCATTTTCGTTTTCGTTGCGTGCAACTTTGTCTTCGCGTTTCTTGGATAAATCGCAAATATCATCATAATGCTTCTCTGTACATTCTTCATCTCTCACTTTTGTTGCGCGGCCAGTCAGAATTAAGAATACGACTCATCTCCGCATCGAGTCATGTTAGATGAGTTTCGTTTGTTTTGTATTTGGTTAACCAATTTTTTCACAACATTCGAGCGAGACGTTATCTTTGAGTGTATTAAAAAAAATACATTTGCAGATACAACGAATTAGTTTTTCGTCAGCGCCGCGTAAGAAGGTTGTATGTTGATTTTTGTTAAAATGATAGAGCTTTGCGAGGAGACAGACGTTTCTCTTACCGATCGAATGTAAGGCGATTTTCGTCGCACTGTGCGATTTCTTGTTACTCATCTTCATCGCGAGAAAAATTTATGACTGACACGTATACGATTACTCGTATTCGCCTTTTATATGAATCCACTGGAAAATGATCTACGCGGCACGTAGATGTAATGAGTCGTATCTTCGGGAATACACGTTCGATACTCGTCCGGATTAATTGTTTTTTCAGAGCAGCAAATAATCATAAGGCCTCGACGTATCGTTGTTGTATGCCTCTTTTAGGAATTTCGTATCGTCAGAATAATTGATGCGCTAAATGACGAATTTGAGCGCGATCACGTGGATTTTTTAAAACGACGATGTAATTCGCGTTGACCACGCCCCTAATGGAAGAGATTCTTCGAGATAAGAATAACACTGAGATTCTTGTGATGATTGCTTTGAAAAAATCCACGATCGCGTCGCACGATTCTTCCATAAGATCGTCGATTATCACTAATTTCGGAGAAAGCGGATCATTTGAGTAATCTTCCGAATGGGATAAATTCGCGAAATTCAATTATATTCTTCTTCGTCGCTTTAGTATTGCTTCATCCCCCAACTCTGTTCTTCGAGCGCTTTTTCACGCGTGTCATATTGTAATTTACGATAAGCTTCTTGCCATTCCGCATAATAGAACAAAATTCGAAACATATGTCGGTCATGAGAGATAAATATCGGAGAAAAGTCTTTACAAAATTCATTTTTTCGCATCCAGTCGGACCACATACGATTGATGTCTATGGACTAGCGTACGTCCATTTTGTGAAATGAGTTACTCTAGTACCGTGCAAGGTTTCAAAAGTAAATAAAAGGAAAAATGGCGCTTAATATTAATAATATTTTCAAGAATATACAAAGGAAAAAATTTAAGGAGGGGGGGATAAGCTGACCAACGCGGTGGAGGCTCCCCACACTCGTGTCAGCGAATACAATTTCTTCGGGACGTGACATCGTCGCTAAGTTAAGCTACGAGTTTATACGCGATGCCGCGACAAGCTTATGATGGACGAAAAAAGATGTAAAAAAATTTTCTTGTGATTTAAATATAAAACATTTTATTTTTTATATTTGATGTTTATTTTTTACATAAAGTATGAAAAAGTGGAAAATGAGTTTTTGTATTTAATCAATTTTTTGAAATGTTTTAAGCATAATTTCATATCGTGAAAATATTTTACATTATTCACATTATTAAAGTTCAATAAAATTTCTAGTACTAAAAGATTTAATAATAATATTTTATTTTACAAAATCATGTATTACAATTTTACATTTTTATCTAAATGTATAACTAATGGATGGAAAACGTTCCTATATTAAAATGAGAGAAAGCTTGAACAAGAGAAAAGTTATTCTATGAAGCTGTAAGGAAAAGAATAACGATTATAAATCTACGTTTTACCAATACAGGTGTACATGATTTTGTTTCATTTCGCGTTACAATTTCATGAAACGCAGTACGTCGAATTGCAGTAAAATGCAAATTTTGTCGACCCCTCCATTTCTTTTGTTTCTCGCTTTTCTCTCTCATTTTCTATTATTAATTTCTTAATATTATTAAAGTTTAAAATTAACGAATTTTTATTATTAAATATTATATCCTTTATTTTACAGATTTTATGTTTATATCCTTCTGGTATACGAACGATATACGTGTAAAATTTTGGACCACTCGAAACGAACGATGATATAACTTCCGCAACCGTAGCTCTTGAGTTCGTCCGTCATATCGCCCAGAAAATTACCCATACGCGGTTCGTACTCATTCGGATTACTTACTTACTGTACTTAAGTATATACACGAGTCAGTATCGTAATATAAAATATGCCTATCTAATTTTTCCAAATATTCTAAATATTAATAATTTTAGTCGCGCTAACGTTGTCGTATTTGCCGCGATTATGACGTTCATTATTGAGGAAGCCACCGTAGCCGTCTTTTCTCGTAGCCGCTACGAAACAGATAACTGATATCTGTATATCTGTAAAATCTGTCTCGTCGTTGACGGGTAACATATCAGTTATCTCATGCTCCGGATTCATAAGTAAAGTCATCAGATGCTGGCAGGATTTTACCGATCTCGATATTAAGCAGATTGGTTCGCTGGCCAAATTTTCCCCAAAATAAATTTAGACGAAGCTTAGCGACCGAGCATAAATTAGGATTTCTCTCAGTTTTTTTCGTATTTCTTCAGACACCGTTTCTTAGCCTCGACATCGTTGTCCTCGCATTCGCTCGCCATCCGCTTCCTATTTTAATTATAAAAATATATTCGGCGAACAATCCTCCCCGCCGTGTATTGGGATCGCATGACTTTATATTGCTAGATTTCACTCACGCTCGTCAACAAGGTAATCCTTCTCGATAGCTTTGCGTAATTCGCAAGATACCCAGATACCTTCGAATTCACGCTCTTCGGGACGATTGTGAGTACACATTGCCTGCAAAAATATTTCGCAGCAGCTCCTACTCAAGGCGAAAAGCAACTTTCCTTTTACCCTATAAGGGAGTACCAGGTGAAATAGATTACGCGGTGGGAGTACTTTACAACGTACAAGATCCTCGACAGAGTTAAAATTAATATTTGGCGTTTTGCCGATTAATTCGTTATACTTCTTATCGATATAAATCGGTAACCGTACGAGAAAACACCCGTTTTCAACACATATGGATATAGAGAACATACGTCCACATAACATATTTTCTTTGTATCCGTAATTTCATATCGGGAAGCGATGTTTCTTGTGCGACCACCGAAAAACGCATCGCGCGGGTCGAGAGGATCGGATTTTATTAACGTATGATTCTTGAGAAAATCACTCAACTCGGGATTTTCACACATTTCTCAGTCGAAGTCGCACTCCCATTTTTCTATAATGTGGTGGCCCCGTTTTCCAAGACGATATGTCGATGCGAGAGTTCGTAACGCGCGTCAATTATATTATTACGATCTGCGGACGAAAGCGTTCTGTCGCGATTCATCTGATAGCATGTCGGAAAACCATGCCAGAAATACCCGTGAAACTAAAGCACATAAGGTTGCATTCCATTTGCCGACTCGTAATATCCGTCAATGCTCCTGTCAATTTCATATTCGCGTCCTTGTCCCGCGTGGATTATGCGATGACCGAGTTCGCGCTCTTTCTACACTAGTCACTTCAAAGCTTTTCGTGAATGTCTGTCCCCATTTCTGTATCCGCCCGAAGGAATGATTCCTATTCCTCGCGCAAGATCTTTCTAAACACCATGCAGTATCGGAGAATATCTACATTGTTACGGCAATTTAACAATTTCTGAAAATTGTTGAAAATTAAAAATAAAGTTTGACCGTATCATTTCCTCGTGCCATTTCGTAAACCGTTCATATTTTTTCGGGCTTCATTTGATCGGTAGAATAATATCGTAATAATATCGGGTATCGGACTGATGTACATTTGATTCGTCTTTGTATTAAATAAGTGGGGAAAGACGTCTTTACCCAATGTATCCTTCAGTCTGAAAGTTTTGGGCAAATCAGATATACGCATCGGCAAATAATTTACGCTATCTATAAATTTAGTGTTCCCGATCGACATCACGATAATTTTCGTCTCGTTTAAAATTACCCGCGATTCTTCCGTAATTTCCGAGTTTTCGAAAAAAATATTTCAAAATGAATTGCGCGTCGAATGCTTTCGCATTATATGCTATACAAATGATCTTTTTGAAATATTTTGTCGTTCGCGTTACGAGATTAACAAATTGTTTAACCGAATCATTTCAAAATATAAACTCGCACCAACGACATCGCACCGACATATCCCCGCACATGTTTCGCAAATCTGTTGTGCGACGCAAAGAATTGGAACGAGAATTTGTTTTCGATTCCTTCACACGTCTCTGTCACTTCATCCTGTCGCGTTTCGAAATCATAGAACTCTTTTGTATTTATAATTTGCTCTATCTTCAGACTCATTCTCGCCCCTGCGTGTAGTTTCTTTCTGTACCACTCGTACCTTTCCCCGGATTCTCGGTAACGACTTTACATCGAAGAAGGCGCATAAAACAAAAATGAGGCCGCTGCGATTGGCAAGTTTTACAATACGCTGTCTCGCATTCATACTTCGATTTTGACTTTACGAATCGCTCGCAATTGTTACAAATTTTTACCGATTCGCAAACGACTTGCAGAAGATTACTCGTTGTAGGATCTTTCTGTGCGATGACGTTTGAAACGAAATAAAGTACCGTAAAACGATTACACGCACCTAATTAGGCTCGCGTCGGGGGATTCGCACAGGGGAGTGGCATAACAGCATGGACATTTTTTCGTGCAGCGGTGATCTCTTTATGATAGTCCACATTACACGCAACGCAATATCCCCCGCGAAAACCAGCGGCTTTTGCATTTAATATCGGATTGTAATGACGTCTACGTTCGTAATACATTATATTTAATCTAATAAAGGGCTTACGCCCTAGAGAGGTAAGAAATGATATAATGCGACGAATAACGGATTCTCGCCGCATCTGAAAGTGCTAAAATTGTATACCATTATAGCAATATTTTCGGCAGCAAGCTACCGTTAAAAACGCTCTATTTCGCGAATTCCACAACTCTCCTCGGATTTGGGGAAGGGGGGGAATTGTGACTCCAGCGTTTCTCGTTAGTTCTCTCGCTAATTTGGATTGTAACAAGAAACTCTGTCGTCTTATACAATTCTATTTTTTATGGAGTTCACTCATACGTAGATTTCCACATTCGCAAAGCACTCACGCCACTACAAGGAAACGTGAAAAACACAAATTATCCGACTTATTTAATTGCAAAATCGAACGTTTTGCTACGTCTTCGTGCGTTAAACGATTCGACTTGTGGCCATGACTCGCGGATGCCGCGATGTTGAAAACACGTACGTTGAAATTTTCCGCAATATTCCGACACTTTGAGTTACCGAATTTTTGAGTCCCCATATATTCTCGGAAGTTAAATCGCTTATCGGACCGCTTAAATCGCTTATGCACTAGATTCGCCGAATCGACGATATTCCTACATAATCGCCCGGTTCGCACGAACGTATCGCATACGTGTAGATTTCGTGTTTCCTAATCAGAGAATGATTCGCGCCTTCGGGCCATATCACGATACTTGCCTCTCTTCCGAGAATACCGACATTTCTGAAACGTCGCAAGTTTTCCACCCATAACTGTAAGAAATTAAATAGTTTGCCAACATCGTGTCGATAATGCTGCTGTTGATGGCGATGATGACACTATCGCTACTGTTGCTTCTGCTGCTGCTGCTGCTGCTGCTGCTGATGATGATGATGATGATGATGATGATGATGATGATGATGATCATGATGATGATGATGATGATGATGATGATTCTCGTTGTCAGCAGAATTCTCCTTTCTTTCATTTATTAGATCGGTGTCATCTCTGCCGACGCCATCATCGGTTATTGAAAAATTAAGCAAATCTTGTTATGTATACATTGATATCGATAAAATAAATTCTATTAAAATATTGTGTCAGATCGTGATGATTTGAAACCACGAAAATGTTTATAGTTACAATATTAATATATATCTTATATAATCATATATAAGCAAATATCACGTGTATATCTTTTATTACATTCGAAGTAGTGACTACGTTTAGCATATTAAGATAACTTTTAGCTGCTTTGTTCACTCGCATAAAAATCTTCGGAATATCGATTCGATTGATTTGTATCATTCAAGCGACATATATGAAAAATCTATAATAAAAAATTCGTACATTATACACGAGAAGAAATTACGAGAAAAAATATATAAAAGTTTAGTGAAATATTATTATCTTCAACATCATGAGTGTAGTATCTAGCTTCCTTCTCATCCTCCTCCTTCCCTTCTTCCTCTTTTTCATTCATGTCTTCTTCTCCCTCCAAAATTTCTTGCGTCTCTTCTATCTCCGTGATACTTGCCGGATTCTACCATCAAAATTTTGCCGCTGTTATCTACTTTCCCCTCCTCCTCTTCCTCTTATTTTTCCTCTATAACTTTCTCCTTCTGCTCCTCCTCCTCCTGTTCTTCATTTTCTCGCGCTAAAAAGTAACATTTTCGTTATTTTTTGCATAAACTTACTATGAATTTTCGCTAACTTTTTAAAACTTACATCGAGCTGGAATAAGCGGACTCCACATATACGCATATGGATAGAATCCTGCGATTCATCATCTAAAACACAATTATATTTTTACATTAGTATTATTATTTTTATTTATTATTTGATTATTATTATTTTATTCTTACAAGAACTATCTTATAGGGAGAAATGTTTAAAAAATCTAACTTACCAGATGATTATATTATGGGGATGTTGCGCTCATTAATCTGGCCTCGATTCGTGCTCTTCTTAGAAAATTAAATATTTTTAGTAGACTATCTAATTCAATTTAATTTTTAATTAATTTTCATTATTTTCCAACTTACGTGCTGATACGACTTCATTAATCGCTTGTTCGGTTGGATGTCGTCACCTCAAACTAAGTTGACCTAACGGATATTGCCCATGATGCAGAATCGTACGGCCTACAATATAGTTCAAAACTAACATATGTTGGAATTTAATGAAGCGAACTTTTAATAAAATTTTCTTTAAATTTATTTTTAAAAATATGTTGTTACTGCTTACCTTCAGCGCGACTCTTGAAATTAGCTATGTAACCTCTAGCATCGTTTTCTTCATGATTAAAGCACTTACGTACTTCTAAATGATGCGAGATTATTTCCATCGATCTCGCCGCTGCAATGTCCCAACTTGTGCATAATGCACAACAATGTACTC
>Ga0157364_1000111_pt1:12500-15000 | contig 36656 bp, 21 predicted proteins | sample AttsexASBM2_FD_111476 | JGI IMG/M metagenome (GOLD analysis project Ga0157364, IMG submission 111476) | Fungus gardens microbial communities from leaf cutter ant in Ribeirão Preto, State of São Paulo, Brazil - Atta sexdens ASBM2 | ecosystem: Host-associated > Fungi > Mycelium >...
ACTTAACTCCTTTCCTTCTTTTCTATTTCGCTTCTATTGTTTGTTTTTGTAACCAATGGAAACTTAAGAGTGTTCAAATCATACATCATCAGATGATTGTAGAAGGAGGGCGGTAGGTTATAGAAAAAAAACAAGAATGGAAAAGAAGGATAAATTCAAATAAAAAAGAAAAGTAAAAGGGTTGGATCAGGAATCCAATTTTTGACGAGCTATGGATAAAAGATCTTCCTATGTTATACTATTCAATTCTCGACGATAAATTGATTTGATAGCTCCGATATTGTTATTCATGATATTGATCTGATTCAATATCATTGAGGTGTAATTCATCCCATTGAATTTGCAGGCGAAAGATTTATCATCTCTATGGGATTAAATCCCGAGTTATTGCCAAATAAAAAAACAATGAGATTATGGAAGTAAATATTCTCGCATTTATTGCTACTGCACTCTTCATTCTAGTTCCTACTGCTTTTTTACTTATAATATACGTAAAAACAGTCAGTCAAAGTGATTGATTTGAATCAAACTTGACTTATTTGCTTAGTCAATGATTGACGAAATAGAAGAAATCAAAAGGATTTGAGTCTCACGTCTTAACTTAAATTAAATGACGAAATGCGCGGACTAGAATCAGCGGTATAGTATTCTATGAGATCCGATAGTATGGTAGAAAGATTCCTATATTTCTTTCTACCATACTCGCTATTTTTGTTATTGTAATCTAACAAGTTGTACTGTATAAAAATACAGGCTTAATGTAGATTAATCTACAATCTATATCTTCGTGATATATGTAATGTACATAGTATCCCAATTCGATTTCTTTACTTCATCTATTTAATTTGTCTTGATTCCAATCAATCTGAAATAACTGAAAAACAATTAATAATAGTACGGTTCTCATTGCTAGATCTCGGATTATTTTTTTTAAAAAAAAGTATGGGCATACCGAAGAAGTAATTGATTGAGCAGTTAACATCGGGTTCTCTGGCAATTTCTTCGGATCCCGAAAGAGTAAAACCCATCATTTTTCACTCTTTCTTTCGGCATGATATGAAATGACTCATAAAATGAGTCAATAAAGCCTATAGAAAAGCATATAATATAGATAAAATTTCGAAAATAAGAAAACAATTGGTAAGTTAAGTACATAATATGCGACTTGCCTAAGGTAAGATCTTATTATGTATAGTCTTTCCTTGGACAATTCCTATGTATATGTTGTTTCCCATAGAGGATGTGGATCCAATTAATAACATAAACATAGCAGAACTTTTTTTCTCTTTGATGAGTCAAGAGGGAAACAAATAAAAACCAAATAAAAAAAAACCATCTATAAAAAAAACAATGATTCTTCAACTCAAAATTAGTAATACCTCTAGAGTCCACTTCTTCCCCATACTACGAGTGAAAGGGAAAATGTAAAAACTACCATTAAAGCAGCCCAAGCAAGACTTACTATATCCATGTAAATTATGTCCCCTATTTCTATTAAGGAATTATTCCATTATTGTTCACTAATAATAGTGGAATCACTAGCGCATAGTCAAAAAAGGATTCTGACCCCGATGAAAGGGGTCAAAAAATCCGCCTCTAAAAAGTTCTTATAGGACGGGTTTTTTTAGTAGAATCGGAAAGGGTTAAGCACAAGTAAAATACGCAGTGACCCATTTTGAAGTATCAAGGAAATTTTCCTAAGATGTAGGAATAATAAGGCCTGTTCTTTCTTGTGCTTCATTTCATTAAGTAAAAAAAAAAGACATAAAAATATAGAATCAAGATACATCATTATCTATCACATACTTTTATTTCCCATTTGATCTAATCCTTACTGTCTATGTCTAACGATTGTCTCTGTGAAACAATCGGGGGAACACAGGTTTATTGAAAAGAAATTCTTTCTTTTTTCAGTTTTTATGATATTGATATATAAAAGTCAATTTTCCATCGAATTTGGTATTTATTTTATTGAATGCCCCAGCACTTAGAAGAACCTTATGAGTCTGTATACAAAGTAGCTTCTCACAACCACTAATTAGATTAGCCATCAGGCTATCCAATCTAATTCAAGACCCATGAATTAAAGACTCCATTAGTAGTGGAAGGGCTTTTATAGAAAGATTTACCAATTCCCTTTCACTTATAATCTGTCCTTGAATCCTCGAGGCAAGGATTTACAGCACTTTAGCTTGAGAGAACCGAACTCGCAGATGTTTCGAATCAAGCAAATATCAAGAGTTCTTTTCCTCCATTTTCTTTTGCTGGTGAAAAATTCAACGAGTTCTATCAGCAAAAGCAAATCAAATAAGATAAGGGATTTCGAGTTTTTTGTTGATCAGGCGACACCCGGATTTGAACTGGGGAAAAAGGATTTGCAGTCCCCCGCCTTACCGCTCGGCCATGCCGCCAAAATGATAGCATACGAAATAGATGAAAACCTTTCCCCTTTGCTTGGGATGGGGGGATTAATAAACTTCTTTTTTTATTGTGCTTCCAT
>Ga0157364_1000111_pt1:20000-30000 | contig 36656 bp, 21 predicted proteins | sample AttsexASBM2_FD_111476 | JGI IMG/M metagenome (GOLD analysis project Ga0157364, IMG submission 111476) | Fungus gardens microbial communities from leaf cutter ant in Ribeirão Preto, State of São Paulo, Brazil - Atta sexdens ASBM2 | ecosystem: Host-associated > Fungi > Mycelium >...
AGGAAATTAATCATTACTTTTCTTTTAGAAGGAAATGCTATTTTGTTTTTGTTCAAGTAAGCAAATATGTCATGGTTGCCGAAGTCTATCCATCGCATATAGGCTTTAAGTACATCGTAGCATAACCGTCGAGGTGATGTCAGGACCTAAAAGATCGAATGGAAGGATAGATAGACAAGTAAATCCCTTATGAAATACAACCCTTAAGGAGATTCATTGTTCAAAGGGAAGTAGACTACTCAAGAATTTCACATTTCATTTATGTAGGAATTTAGAATTGAATAAAGAATTCAAAAAAAAATCAATGAAATGGTGCTTGGTCTTCACTTCTAACTTGAGTAAAGAGTAGGTCTTTGTTTGGGGTTTTTCAAGAATTTGAAAGCGAAAACTCCTTTTTTATTTTTATTTGGTGTAACTACTTGAGCCGGATGAAAGGAAACTTTCACGTCCGATTTTGAAGGGGGGAGACCCTATCCCAATTTTTCTTTTGCTAAGCCTGTAGCTAAAAAACCTACTTTCTTACGATTACGAGGGTTATTCGAATATGAAATCCAATCCTGGAAATACAGCATCCCGCTTTTTTTTACTACTCAAGGCTTCGCTACATTTCGAAATCGAGAAGTTTCTACTGGAGCGGGTGCTATCCGAGAACAATTAGCCGATTTAGATTTGCGAATTATTATAGATTATTCATTGGTAGAATGGAAGGAATTAGGGGAAGAAAGACCCACAGGTAATGAATGGGAAGATCGCAAAATTGGAAGAAGAAAGGATTTTTTGGTTAGACGCATGGAATTAGCTAAGCATTTTATTCGAACAAATATAGAACCAGAATGGATGGTTTTATGTCTACTACCAGTTCTTCCCCCCGAACTACGACCCATCATTCAGATAGATGGAGGTAAGCTAATGAGCTCGGATATTAACGAACTCTATAGAAGAGTTATCTATCGGAACAATACCCTTACCGATCTCTTAACAACAAGTAGATCTACACCGGGGGAATTAGTAATGTGTCAAGAGAAATTGGTGCAAGAGGCCGTGGATACACTTCTTGATAATGGAATCCGCGGACAACCGATGAGGGATGGTCATAATAAGGTTTATAAGTCGTTTTCCGATGTAATTGAAGGCAAAGAGGGAAGGTTTCGTGAGACTCTGCTTGGCAAACGGGTCGATTATTCGGGTCGTTCTGTCATTGTCGTAGGACCCTCACTTCCATTACATCGATGTGGATTGCCTCGGGAAATAGCAATAGAGCTTTTCCAAACATTTGTAATTCGTGGGCTAATTAGACAACATCTTGCTTCGAACATAGGAGTTGCTAAGAGTAAAATTCGGGAAAAAGAGCCGATTGTATGGGAAATACTGCAGGAAGTTATGCAGGGACATCCCGTATTGCTGAATAGAGCGCCTACTCTGCATAGATTAGGCATACAGGCATTCCAACCCATTTTAGTGGAAGGACGTGCTATTTGTTTACATCCATTAGTTCGTAAGGGATTCAATGCAGACTTTGATGGGGATCAAATGGCTGTTCATGTACCTTTATCTTTGGAGGCTCAAGCGGAGGCTCGTTTACTTATGTTTTCTCATATGAATCTCCTGTCTCCATCTATTGGGGATCCCATTTCCGTGCCAACCCAAGATATGCTGATTGGTCTATATGTATTAACGAGCGGGAATCGCCGAGGTATTTGGACGAATAGGTATAATCCATGTAATCGCAGAAACTATCAAAATGAAAAAATTTATGACAATAACTATAAGTATAGGAAAAAAAAAGAACCTTTTTTTTGTAATTCCTACGATGCAATTGGGGCTTATCGACAGAAAAGAATCAATTTAGATAGTCCTTTGTGGCTCCGGTGGCGACTCGATCAATCCGTTATTGCTTCAAGAGAAGTCCCCATCGAGGTTCACTATGAATCTTTGGGTACCTATCATGAGATTTATGGGCACTATCTAATAGTAAGAAGTGTAAAAAAAGAAATTCTTTGTATATACATTCGAACAACTGTCGGTCATATTTCTCTTTTTCGAGAAATCGAAGAAGCTATACAAGGGTTTTGTCGAGCCTGCTCATATGGTACCTAATCATATGGTATCTAAGTTAAGTAATTCTATGACACCAGTGGAAAGCCCGGTCTCTCCAATTTAACCGGGACCGCAGTTCCTGGATTTCTATGTGAATTAAGATCGAGAAAAGGAAGTTTTCCAATCATTGACTCAACTCATTGTCGAATTCCACTCAGCAGAAAATGGAGGTACTTATGGCAGAACGAGTCAATCTAGTCTTTCACAATAAAGTAATAGATGGAACTGCCATTAAAAGACTTATTAGCAGATTAATAGATCACTTCGGAATGGCATATACGTCACACATTCTGGATCAAGTAAAGACTCTGAGTTTCCAGCAAGCCACTGCTACATCCATTTCATTAGGGATTGATGATCTTTTAACGATACCTTCTAAGAGATGGTTAGTACAAGATGCTGAACAACAAAGGTTGATTTTAGAAAAACACTATCATTATGGGAATGTACACGCAGTCGAAAAATTACGCCAATCCATTGAGGTATGGTATGCTACAAGTGAATATTTACGACAAGAAATGAATCCTAATTTTAGGATGACCGACCCTTTTAATCCAGTTCATATAATGTCTTTTTCGGGAGCCAGAGGAAATGCATCTCAAGTACACCAATTAGTAGGTATGAGAGGATTAATGTCGGATCCTCAAGGACAAATGCTTGATTTACCCATTCAAAGCAATTTACGCGAAGGACTGTCTTTAACAGAATATATCATTTCTTGCTACGGAGCCCGCAAAGGAGTTGTGGATACTGCTGTACGAACATCAGATGCTGGATATCTTACGCGCAGACTTGTTGAAGTAGTTCAACACGTTGTTGTATGTAGAACAGATTGTGGAACCATCCGAGGGGTTTCTGTGAGTCCTCGAAATAGGATGATCCCAGAAAGAATTTTGATTCAAACATTAATTGGTCGTATATTAGCAGACGATATATATCTGGGTGCGCGATGTATTGCTATTCGAAATCAAGATATTGGAATTGGACTTATCAATCGATTCATAACCTTTCGAACACAACCGATATCTATTCGAACCCCCTTTACTTGTAGGAGTACATCTTGGATTTGTCGATTATGTTATGGTAGGAGTCCTGCTCATGGCGACCTGGTCGAATTGGGAGAAGCTGTAGGTATTATTGCGGGTCAATCTATTGGAGAACCAGGGACTCAACTAACATTAAGAACTTTTCATACCGGCGGAGTATTCACAGGTGGTACTACAGAACATTTACGAGCCCCCTCTAATGGAAAAATAAAATTCAATGAGGATTTGGTTCATCCCATACGTACGCGTCATGGTCATCCTGCCTTACTGTGTTCTCTAGACTTGGATGTAACTATTGAGAGTGAGGATATTCTACATAAGGTGACTATTCCACCAAAAAGCTTTCTTTTGGTTCAAAATAATCAATATGTAGAATCCGAACAAGTGATTGCTGAGATTCGCGCGGGAACAGACACTTTCAATTTTAAAGAAAGGGTTCGAAAACATATTTATTCGGACTCAGAAGGAGAAGTGCAGTGGAGTACTGGTGTGTACCATGCACCCGAATTTATATATGCTAATGTCCATCTTTTATCAAAAACAAGTCATTTATGGATATTATCAGGGGGTTCGTGCATTTTCAGTGGAATCCCTTTTTCACTCCACAAGGATCAAGATCAAATGAATCTTCGTTCTTCTTATGTCGAACGAAGATCTCTTTCGAGTCTCTCAGTGAATAATGATCAAATCAGATACAAATTATTTAGTTCTAATTTTTCTGGTAAAAAAAAAGAAGATAGGATTCCTGATTATTCAGAACTTAATCGAATCATATGTATTGGGCAGTGGAATCTCATATATCCTGCTATTTTACACGAGAATTCTGATTTATTGGCAAAACGGCGAAGAAATAGATTTCTTATTCCATTCCAATCGATTCAAGAAGGAGAGAAAGCACTAATACCCAATTCAGGTATCTCGATGGAACTACCTATAAATGGTATTTTCCGTAGAAATAGTATTCTTGCTTATTTCGATGATCCTCGATACAGATGAAACACTTCGGGAATTACTAAATATGGAACTATAGGGGTGCATTTAATCGTTAAAACAGAGGCTTTGATTGAGTATCGAGGAATCAAAGAATTTAATGCAAAATATCCAATGAAAATAGATCGATTTTTTTTCATTCCCGAAGAAGTCCATATTTTATCTGAATCTTCTTCGATAATGGTACGCAACAATAGTCTCATTGGAGTAGATACACGAATTACTTTAAATACAAGAAGCCGAGTCGGCGGATTAGTCCGAGTGGAGAGAAAAAAAAAAGGATTGAACTTAAAATCTTTTCTGGAGATATCCATTTTCCTGGAGAAACCGATAAGATATCCCGATACAGTGGCATCTTAATACCACCAGGAAAAACAAATTCTACGGAATCAAAAAAATTGAAAAATTGGATCTATGTTCAACGGATCACGCCTACTAAAAAAAAGTATTTTGTGTTAGTTCGACCCGTAGTGACATATGAAATGTCGGACGGTATAAATTTAGCAACACTCTTCCCCCCAGATCTGTTCCAAGAAAGGGATAATATGCAACTTCGAGTTATCAATTATATTGTTTACGGAAATGGTAAACCGATTCGGGGAATTTATGACACAAGTATTCAATTAGTGCGGACTTGTTTAATTTTGAATTGGGACCAAGACAAAAAAAGTTCTTATATCAAGGAGGCCCACGCTTCCTTTGTTGAAGTAAGTACAAATGGCCTGATTCGAGATTTTCTCAGAATCGACTTAGTAAAATCCCACATTTCGTATCTCAGAAAAAGAAATGATCCGTCATCCTCAGGATTGAGCTCTGATAATGTGTCAGATCACATCAATTCCAATCCCTTTTATTCCATTTATTCCAAGACAAAGATTCAAAAATCACTTAGCCAAAATCAAGGAACTATTCGCACGTTGTTAAATTCCAATAAGGAATGCCCCTCTTTGATAATTTTGTCATCATCTAATTGTTTTCGAATGGATCCATTCAACGATGTCAAATATCACAGTGTGATAAAAAAATCAATTAAAAAAAATCCGATAATTAAAATTAAGAATTCGATTGGCCCTTTAGGAACAGGCCTTCCAATTTTGAATTTTTATTCATTTTACTATTTAATAACTCATAATCCGATCTTGATAACAAAATATTTGCAACTTGAAAATTTAAAACGGACTTTTCAAATAATTAAATATTATTTAATGGATGAAAACGGGGGGATTTATAATCCCGATCCAGGCAGTAACATCTTTTTGAATTCATTCAATTTGACTTGGTATTTTCTCGAGAATAATTATTATTATAATAATTGGGAAGAAAGATCCACAATAATTAGTCTTGGACAGTTTATTTTTGAAAATGTACGTATAGCCAAATATGGACTACACCCAAAATCGGGTCAAGTTTTGATTGTTCAAGTCGATTCTGTAGTAATAAGATCGGCTAAGCCTTATTTGGCCGCTCCAGGAGCAATTGTTCATGGTCATTATGGGGAACTCCTTTATGAAGGAGATACATTAGTTACGTTTATATATGAAAAGTCGGGATCCGGTGATATAACGCAAGGTCTTCCAAAAGTGGAACAAGTGTTAGAAGTGCGTTCAATTGATTCAATATCGATGAACCTAGAAAAAAGAGTTGAGGGTTGGAACGAGCATATAACAAGAATTCTTGGAATTCCTTGGGGATTCTTGATTGGTGCTGAGCTAACTAGAGTGCAAAGTCGTATCTCTTTGGTTAATAAGATCCAAACGGTTTATAGATCCCAGGGGGTGCAAATCCATAATAGGCACATAGAAATTATTGTACGCCAAATAACATCAAAAGTGTTGGTTTCAGAGGATGGAATGCCTAATGTTTTTTTACCTGGAGAACTAATTGGATTTTTACGAGCGGAGCGAACGGGGCGCGCTTTGGAAGAATCGATCTGTTACCGGACCATCCTATTGGGAATAACAAAAGCATCTTTGAATACTCAAAGTTTCATATCCGAAGCGAGTTTTCAAGAAACTGCTCGAGTTTTAGCTAAAGCCGCTCTCCGGGGCCGTATCGATTGGTTGAAAGGCCTAAAAGAGAACGTTGTTATAGGGGGGATGATACCTGTTGGTACCGGATTTAAAGGATTAGTGCACCGTTCAAGTCAAGATAAGAACATTCTTTTGGAAACTAAAAAGAAGAATTTTTTCGAGGGGGAAATCAGAGATATTTTCTTCCACTATAGAGAATTATTTGATTCTTGCATTTCAAAGAATTTCCATGATACACGAGAACAATTATTTAAAGGATTTAATAATTCCTAAAAGTGGATTCATACTTTTTTTATTTTTTTTTTTTTTTTAATATTAATAAAAATTCTCTATGGTCATTTGATGGGGGTAATGGAAATAAAGATAATACCAAATAGAGGATAGCGATTTGGATTGTGTATCGACACGGTCAATCTCCGGTAGAAGAAAAGGTTCCATCGGAACAATTATTTAGTTCAGGGCACCCCGTCGCTTTTTTTTCAAAAAAAAAACGAGGAAATGTGAGGAGAAATGACAAGAAGATATTGGAACATCAATTTGGAAGAAATGATGGAAGCAGGCGTTCATTTTGGTCATGGTACTAGGAAATGGAATCCTAGAATGGCACCTTATATTTCTGCAAAACGTAAAGGTATTCATATTACAAATCTTACTAAAACGGCTCGTTTTTTATCACAAGCTTGTGATTTGGCTTTTGAAGCAGCAAGTATGGGCAAACAATTTTTAATTGTTGGTACAAAAAATAAAGTAGCTGATTCAGTAGTACGGGCTGCAATAAAGGCTCGGTGTCATTATGTTAATAAAAAGTGGCTCGGTGGTATGTTAACGAATTGGTCCACTACAGAAACGAGACTTCATAAGTTCAGGGACTTGAGAACGGAACAAAAGACGGGGAGACTCAATCATCTTCCGAAAAGAGACGCAGCTATGTTGAAGAGACAATTATCTCATTTGCAAACATATCTGGGCGGGATTAAATATATGACGGGGTTACCTGATATTGTAATTATCGTTGATCAGCAAGAAGAATATACGGCTCTTCAAGAATGTATCACTTTGGGAATTCCAACAATTTGTTTAATCGATACAAATTGTGACCCGGATCTTGCCGATATTTCGATTCCAGCAAATGATGATGCTATAGCTTCAATCCGATTTATTCTTAATAAATTAGTATTCGCAATTTGTGAGGGTCGTTCTAGCTATACAGGAAATCCTTGATTAATAATAAGATAAATCCATTTTTTTTTTTTTTTTTGAACTCCATAAATTTATGGAATTGGTTACTGCTATTGAATCTCATAAAAGAGATAAAAATTACTGGATATATTTTTGACTAGTTCTAGTTATTACCAAAAATAGAAAATTTAACTAAGCAAGTTGAAAAAGAGATGGTTGAATCAAAATAATTTCCTTTAAAGTTCTATTTCTGTCAGAGGGCAATATGAATGTTTTATCATGTTCCGTCAGCACGCTAAAAGGCTTATATGATATATCGGGTGTGGAAGTAGGCCAACACTTCTATTGGCAAATAGGAGGTTTTCAAGTCCACGGCCAAGTACTTATTACTTCTTGGGTTGTAATTGCTATCTTATTAGGTTCAGCTAGTATAGCTGTTCGTAATCCACAAACCATTCCGAATGGGGGTCAGAATTTCTTCGAATATGTCCTTGAATTCATTCGCGACGTTAGCAAAACCCAGATTGGAGAAGAACATGGTCCGTGGGTTCCTTTTATTGGAACTATGTTCCTATTTATTTTTGTTTCAAATTGGTCAGGGGCTCTTTTACCATGGAAACTCATAGAGTTACCTCATGGGGAGTTAGCCGCGCCTACGAATGATATAAATACTACTGTTGCTTTAGCTTTACTCACGTCAGTAGCATATTTCTATGCGGGTCTTAGCAAAAAAGGATTAGGTTATTTCAGTAAATACATTCAACCAACTCCAATCCTTTTACCTATTAATATCTTAGAAGATTTCACAAAACCCTTATCGCTTAGTTTTCGACTTTTCGGAAATATATTAGCGGATGAATTAGTAGTTGTTGTTCTTGTTTCTTTAGTACCTTTAGTGGTTCCTATACCTGTTATGTTCCTTGGATTATTTACAAGCGGTATTCAAGCTCTTATTTTTGCAACGTTAGCCGCCGCTTATATAGGAGAATCCATGGAGGGTCATCATTGACTAGTTTTCAAAATAGTCATTTTTGTGGCTTATCCCAAGCCAAGGTAATGTATGCGTGACTCAAGAAAATCTACTTAGGGAACATCAAAATATACAAATATAGTTTTAGGAAAAAAGACTCCAATATTTTTGGAATTAATATTTTTGGAATTGTAAAAAAAGGAAAGAGATCTAAAAGATCTTTTTTTTTCCTAAAATGGCCAAAATGAAAATTGAAATCAAATTTCAATAGAAATTAATTAAATTAGATCCACCCCCAAAAAACTAGAATAGAATAACCAATAAAAATAAAATAGAAGAAATCAAAATAGAAAAAAATTAATTAATAAAAAAAATTAATTAAAAATGAAATTGAAATAGAAAAATGAAATAAATAGATGGAGAATAAAATAATAGAATCAAAAAGAAATTAGATAAGATCTAATAAATATATATAAATTAAATAAATAAAATGAATTAAAAATGAAATAGAATTTTCATTTTCTTTGTTTTTTTTTATTTTTATATTATTTCATTTTATTTAATTATTCTATTTCATTTTTAATTTGATTTATCATTTTTAATTTGATTTAATAGAAATATGATAGAAATAAGAAATTGCATGAACTTTGAAATTACTCAAATAGTGATAGAATGATTTGGCCTACCGAATTCGTTCATGTAGATTGTATACATGCGGGATAATGAAAAATAAGAGAAGAATTGAAATTCATAAAAAAATTGGCTAGTAAGGACGGTTCAAAATTAGGTATATGGAATCTAATGGCTAGAATTCAACTCTTAAATATTTTCAAAATTATTCTCGAATCCGATTGAATCTAAGATAAGAATAATTTAATTGGTTTACGTTATGGAAGAAAGACACGTATATGTGAGATTAGATTAGATATTGATAAGTTATATAGAAAGAAAAACGAAAGACATATCTAATAACTAAAGATATATCTAATCTGCTCTACTGCTATGAATATGAATTGAGGTAGAGATTCCAATAAAAGTCTTTCTGGTACGTACTATGAATTGAATGAATAAAAAGATGAAATCAAAAAAAAAAAAAAAAAAATAACAAATTAAAAAAAAGATACAAAACAAAAAAAAATAAAAAAAAAAATAATTTTCTTAAATGATATGAAAAAAAAAATAGGAAAAAAATACAAAAAAAAATTTAAAAGAAAAAAAAAAAAAATAAAAAAAAAAAAAAAAAAAAAAAAAAAAAAAAAAAAAAAGAATAACGAATTCAACTAATGATTCGAAACAAAGAAATGTAAGAACAAAAGTCGTACGGATTCGCAAAAATCCCGTCTCTAGGAACTAAAAAATAGATCTATAAAAATATATAGAAGTAAAGGAGTTCGGATGATTCAATAAGATTCTTCCATTATTTCAATTCGGAGTTCTTAGTTATTTCGTCCGGAAGAATCTTATTGATGGAATATTTAATTTATTGAATGATTGTATCATTAACCATTTTTTTTGTGTGAGGAACTTATCATGAATCCACTGATTTCTGCCGCTTCCGTTATTGCTGCCGGGTTAGCTGTTGGGCTTGCTTCTATTGGACCTGGAGTTGGTCAAGGTACTGCTGCGGGCCAAGCTGTAGAAGGTATCGCAAGACAGCCCGAGGCGGAGGGAAAAATACGAGGTACTTT
>Ga0157364_1000112_pt1 | contig 36606 bp, 18 predicted proteins | sample AttsexASBM2_FD_111476 | JGI IMG/M metagenome (GOLD analysis project Ga0157364, IMG submission 111476) | Fungus gardens microbial communities from leaf cutter ant in Ribeirão Preto, State of São Paulo, Brazil - Atta sexdens ASBM2 | ecosystem: Host-associated > Fungi > Mycelium > Unclassified ...
TGTGTGTGTGTGCGTGTGTGTGTGTGTGTGTGTGTGTGTGTGTGTGTGTGTGTGTGTGTGTGTGTGTGTGTGTGTGTGTGTATGTGTGTGTGTGTGTGTGTGTGTGTGGTGTGTTTGTGTGCGTACGCGTCACCTTCGACGTGGCGTGAACGACGGCGGCGGTACAACGACCTGCGTCGCGGGTCGAAATTGCGAGATTGTAGCCAACGATCACTTCGATCCTCTTGGCATTTACACGCGAACGCGTCAAAATTGGCGATGTCAACGAGGATGAGCGTGTATGATGGATCAGCTCAATAGAAGAAAAATCACGAGAATTGAAGGGTAGAATTTATCTTCTTCTTCTTGTCACATATATGTTTTAATTATATTTTATTATTTTTTATTGAGTCGTATAGATTTTGAAGAATTTATATAGTTTCATCAAAGTTATAAAAGCAAAATAAATTAAATTAGATATATAAACTCTTTTATCTATGTTTTATACGAATCAAAGTCGTAGAAAATTGAATAAATTTAGAAGTTTTAGATGTTTGAAATTTCAAAGTTTCTTGTTTGAACTATTCTATTATTTGAACGCTAACATTGCACTCATTTTTATATTCAGCATATGCTAACATTCTACTTTACAAATGAAAATTTTTATTATATATTTTATTTATGCAATGCAGAAAAGAATATGTTCACTTGCATCTAATTATCTCTGTGTAGACGTTTGTCATTATTCTTCTAAAATTATATAAAAAATCTGGTACAACATAATTAAATACAAAGAGATAAGATTTATTAATCGTCATTATTATTTATAAATTCGTCGGCACAGTTTTTTCTTGCCCATTTAGCTGGATATAATTTTTCATTCGTTAATTCCCCATTTTTATCTAAACATCCGCGACTTTATCATTACATTCTGAGAGCGAGATTTCTAGGTAGACCGTCAGCCAGGAATTATCGCTGTTGTATTGAGGTTACATCTGCTGCGTTAACAAAATGTTTAGCGGGGTGCAATATAATTCTCGTTGAGATACCGTTAATATTATTCAACGATTATGGAAATTGTAAGGTTTGTATATATATCTGCAATATCCACTCTCAGCGATAAATAATTCCTGTACTCACTGTTTAGGAGTCGTTTTGATAACGACGATAATGAAATTAACGATTTAAACCGCGACATCGGTTACTATTAAACAAATGTTTCAATGATATAAATTGTAATATGGACTTTGAAGCCTGTACATATTATGCGAACATGCATGCCGAACTGGCATCAACGAATAATTACGTTGTACATGAAAGCTATTTAATAATAGTTTTAGCTTTAGTTCGTAGAAATGATAATTTCCAAAGAAGTTTATTAGTTCGTGTAGTTCGTAGACTCGATCCAAAGTTTTTAATATTTAATATCAATAACGCGTAATTATTATTTATTATTTAAATTTCAAAAAAGGTTATAAAGGCAGAGTGAATTAAATTGCATACAGAAATTCTTATCTACTTTTAACTAAATCGAGTTTATTAATCGAAAGTTGATAATAGAAATCACAGCATTGGAAAAAAATTCCTTCGTAATTTATACGAAATATATTTTTGTCAAATGAGTTTCTTCTATTTAGACTATCTTTTCGTAATATTGCGCGTTAAATAACTTTTCGATATCAGCAAACTAAATGAACTGATAGCCAATATCGAGACTATGGGAAATATGAAATACACCTACTTCACCATGAATCGAATTTTCCATTCCGCAGCATCTCGAGCCTTCGATAGCATCTTAAATGCGAACTCGCTGGCTTCAGCTAACAGCTAATTTCAAACAGGCTGTTTGCGCTCTCGTTTATTCATTCATGCTGGTACCACAGACTAGGGACTGCACGGGTTGCCCCTTTCCGTGCCGCTTTTTCACTCGTTCCATTCCCCCTGCCCATAATTTCCACGGCTTCTCCCCTTTTTCGAAGGGCTCCCTAGATCTATCCATACTCTTCGTGATCGCGAGTAAGGGCGCATACACAACGGGCCACTTGACTACTCCCACATCTGCGTATAAATGACAAGAAGTCAATATGATCGAGTGGCCGATAAATTAGAAATTTCGAATCGTACAGTTTGATTAAATGATCGTCTGCTGCCGATTCAACATGAAATTCCCTTTGCATTAAACTCAGCCAGGAGAGAAGAATTTAATTGAATCGAAACACGTTATTTGTATCAAGTATATTTGTATATACATATTAAAAAAAAAATAGTAATTATATCATTTGATAGGGCGAGATTTCAATTTGTTTTTTTAATTGCAATATGATGATTTTTAACGGAGTTAAAATAAGCAATTAAAGTCAAAATGCTTCTTTTATTTAAGCTCATGATTCAATAACAAAAAAATCTTAGGCACTTTTTTAAAAAATGATTTTGTTGGAAAAATTTTGAACTTTTACGTAGAAGAAAGTCAAAAATTTTTGCAAGTTTTTATACATAATAGATCCACAAAATAAAAAGAAAATTTCCCATTTTATCTAGTTTGTAGATTTTTATAAGTAAAAATTATCAAATTCACGGAAACTTAAGACATTTCAACTCAAGAGACCTTTTGAAAGTAAAGAATATTTTAAGTTTTAAGACCCTCTTTTCAAATTTAAATTTCATTTTTAACGAAATTACAACTGCTTGAATTTTGAAGTTTGTAGCGCTACGAGCTTTTGTTCCCATTCAATATTTACAATTAAAGATTGATGGAGTTATGATAAAACATGATAAAGTACCATTATATTATTTGAGATTTTGCGCATGTCTAATCTCTCTCGGATATTCCCGCTGAAGCGTAACGGTGAGTTAGTAGGTGCGAACATATATCATGAGGAAATTATAAGCGTTTCTATCTGGTACTATTACCAGTGTGTTAGAAATGTGGCGACTGATAAGAAATTATTTTCTCGGCGTTACAAATCTACATTTTGTTCATTTCCATACATTAAATTATCCATAACCGTAAACATATTAAATTCTCTATCAATGAATTTATTGACATTTCAATAATGAATGTGAGGTTAAGTCTATTTTCTTTTAATACATGCTTTTAATTCTTTATTACTCACATGAGTCCAAAATATTCCGGACTTATGAATCATTAAATGTATAAATATTTATACACATTATTATATTTAGTACACATTATTGTTTTACAATTAAAAAAGTTTTGATCTTTATTTTTATCTAAAAGATGAATAGAATATTATTAATCTTTTATTGTAAATCATCAAAGAGAACAATAGAAATTAAAATATGATGTTAGAAATACTCCACGCGAGTAATTACGCTAAAAAAACTACGCTAGTAATGTAGGATTATAAATATGCACTTGTTTCATTGTCTCATGTTCATCTCAAATTAGAAAAATACAAGAAAAAATACAGCTCAAAGAAACGGAATTTCATTGCTTCCTAATATGATATCTCGTATCTTTTTTAGTACTCTGTATACGATATGAAATCAGCATTACATCAAATTGCACGCATCCCAGACGCAAGTAACGATGCTCCTTAATCGCCGCGGCACGCGGCTGCAATGGAACGCGTGGATCCGCTCCAGTTCCCGAGACTCGCGACTCAGGGTGACGTCTTCGTCGTCATCGCGATAGTAGTCATGGTAATATCACGGTGGTATCCTTAAGTATCCGTAACTCCGATAATCGAGTCGTAACTGCTGACGAACAAGTCCGATAGCGGATCGCGCGGTGCGGCGCGGCGCGGCGCGGCGCGGCGCCGTGCGTCTCGTACTTGCGGGCTCGTAAAATCGCGATCGTTGCGCAACGTGATTACGAGCGCTAGCGCATACAAGTGCAGGCGCGCGTTAAGCGTGCGTGCACATTCCACACGCAGTGGCGGGGGCGGCACTCGTCCGCGGATTCAGTTATAATCTCGGAGGACTCACCGAGGAGTCACCGAATAAAAACTCGAGGCCGCGTCGCCGCAGCGCAGCGTAACGGTGCCTTCCTTCTCTCTTCGTGTGCCAACACGCTGTACTATGCGATCTCCCGCCACGCGCACGTACACGGGAGTTACATTAGCCTCTGGCTCGGGATAGCGATACCGTGTAACGCTGTGCGGCACGGCGAAGCCGCTCCGTGAGAGCAGCGCGACGCGTCGAGGTCCAGCTTTACTTTCCGGATGCCGCGACGCGGTAGCGAAGTGTATGTCGAAGGTCTTCCAGCTAATGCGGTAATCGGCTTACTGTTTACTTGAGTTATACCCGCCGCTCGTAGTGCTCCTCGAGATTTCACGGATGCTTCCGATCTTTGTTTCGAGGGACCTCATTCTCGATGAAATTTCTTCTATTTTCTCGTTGGAATAAACATTATAACCAATTGTAAATTGCATCTACGGCAATTCACGTGCTTATTAAGAATATGAAAAATATAATGACTTAACGACTTTGTAATTGAAGTGTCTAGATGCAAAATAATACGAGGCTCTACGATTACCACAAGTAACCGAAGGTCTTAACTCGAGAAGAGTCTAAATGCCGAGGCTATTGACATTTTCAAGCCATTGACATTTAAAGTTTCTATTAAAAACAACAGCAAAAAGACCCTTCAAGAAAATCTTATTTCTACCGAGATTCTTATTGTTAGTAACGCGCAAGAAGAGTGTCATTAAGTGTTGGCTTTAAATTTTTGTCAAAGAGTTTAGTATTTTTCAAAGTCATTTAATTGCTATGCTCACGGAATATATATACATCACGTTACTTTGCCTATATTAGTTGGCATGAGACGCATAACGAGCATACAGAAAAACGCGTCTCATATAGTTTTTCTCAATGTCTGGAATTTTTGTTTTAGTTCGTCACTATATCAACTCGAGAGTACTCGCGCGCATCATCCGTCAGAGCGTTTGTGCGGAACGAGACAATTCGCATGGAAGCGAAACTTTACGACGGACACGGTCGAGCATTATGAGGAATGCGATGTCTCACTGATGTGCTGCAGACAGCTCATCGTAGACGGAGCATGATCGAAATCTTGGCGTATCATCGAGCTCCCGCTACAATGATACTTATAATCAACTTAACTTTCCATTATTCCTTTTTTTGTGCGTGATTTTAAGATTTTACTTTGTATTAACGCAATCGATCGCGAACTAATGTACACTGAAAGAAATACTAAATTTTAATAAGTACTTGTTTGAATGATTCTAAGTGAATATTTATTAAATTTCAGCATATATTTATATTCGATACAAAAATCATTAATTTGATTCAACGATAATTTTTTTATTGAGTAAATACAGTGTATTTATTTACTTTAAGTAAATGTTTACAATTAGTATTACTGTTCAAAGAAATATATATTAAGATTTAAATATTAAGATTTAGTAAATATTTTCTCAGTATATAATCAACTAATCGATATCATACTAATAAATTGCTACATAATGTCAAATTAATACCTAATTTGAATTATTTTTCATTATTATATATTATATATTATATATGCTTCTACACTCAATATACCACTTATTCAATTTAAATAAAACAATAGAACGAAACAATTTAATTCAAGAATGTATTAACAAGTAGAAATTTGTTTCAAATTTAGTTTATTATTTACTAAGTACACAAGTTAATGTAGGCATTGTTTATTTTGAAAATAAGCAATTCAACCACAACAATTCAGCCAGAAATGAATTGATTTGCATTTTGACACATATGAAAGTTGAAAATAACGAAATATTATTTAATCCAAGAGATTGGACATCAAGGGATCAATTGTTCCTTTGATGTTCAACAATACAATAGCAATATCGATACCGATCAGAATACATAATTTCATATAGACATATTTTCGGCTTTAAAATTGTTATACATACATTTTTATTGGCTTTGGGTAAATTTAAATATAATCGATTTTGAATCGGTGTAATATATTTCAAATATTATTCATCAATCGATATCTCAATATATTTACAATGATTGTTATTATTACCATTGCTATTAAAAATGTCAGAATTATTATCTTAAATTTCTTGCGTTTGTTACTATTTTGTAATATTAACAATGCATAATTAATATAATTTGCGAATTAGCAGTGCGTCGTATGAAATATCTGTTACATCTATTCACTAACAGCAACAGTTAAACGCGTGAAACAACATAATTTATAGCCCCGACTGTACCGCACGACTTACTATTATATTCATTCACCGCGCTTGCGGTCCATCGCAATAATGCTTCTTTGGAATGTCTATTTTACCTGATGATTGCACGCAGCAAGCGTCGAAACGTCAAATTATCTATCATAGTTGCGTGCGATTATTCAATTAATCGCATTACCATTTAGTTGAATTATGGTATGCGTCAATGAATTCGCAATCATTTACAAATTCACCCGTGAATTACCGTCGAAACGCAATTAATTATTAGAGTATCGTGATAAAATGGAATGAAGACTCGCTTTTGTCTCGGACAAAAGGTTTTATTGTGAAATTACTAACTTGATCGCTTGTTCGTTTCAAACCAATGCATTTTTTGCAACAAACAAACTTTATTAAAAAGAAATAAAAATTCACTGGAAAATGGCGAATAACTCACGATACATATAAAGTACATATTTTGTGATCGACACTTTGAAATTTTCTTTTATATAAAGCATAAGAACTCTCTCTTAGAAAAAGTTACAAAGGCACTGATGTCTATCTCAAGCTAGATAGAAACATGTAGCAGCAGAGAGAAGCCTTTGATTTTTGTGTATTATTTATTTTCCGTATCTTATGAAGCGTGTACAATATTATCTCGGAGGCCAAGAAACATATTTGGTGTTAAATATATAGGGAGAATGTATAATTATATTTTACGTGCAAAAAAAAAAAAGAAAAAATGCTTCACTAAATACGGGCCAATCGTTCTCCTCCATCGAGTAGATTTTTGAACGACCGAGACGGACGATCGTTGGTACGTAGGGTCGACGCACGATTAATAAGAATCTCGATTTGCGCTCTCATACATGTATACGCGTATACGCGTATATACGTGCGTGCGCTCTCAGTTCGAGCGCGATCGTGGGCTTAATAACAAGACGCGTATACACACGGGCAACGATCGGTGGTGTCGAGGGGGGAGAAGGCCCTGCGGAGCCCATAAAGCAAGTCCCCGACTTATCCTGCTCTCTCCTGCTCCTCTCTCTTCTCCTCGGCACTCCATTGCCGCGGCATTCCCGCGGGCCGAAAACGCGAGGCCAGTACCAGGGATCCAGTCCGAGAGGCAGCATCCTCCCTCCTTCCTTCTTACCCTCCCGCAGCCCCCGTTCCATCTTTATCCTGCCGTCATTTCGTCGACCCGTTCGCCAGGTTTGTGCCAGGCCAGGCTTGCACGTGGCCGTGTACCACCGCCCGTTCGTACCATCGTCTGTCCGTCGTCCCCTCGCCCGGTGTGGCGCGGCGCGGCGGCCGGTGCATTGCACCACGGCGGCCCGGCGTGGCAGCGTGGTAGGGCCGCCACGAAAAAGTTTTCACGGGGGGTTTCAGGTATCTCTCGATAGATAGAATAAATGTGAGATTATGGGCCGTGCCCGAGCTGTGGCACAATGTGGAAATGCATCGACTAATGGCGAGGCTCGCCCCCGAGGCGAGAATTAATAAACGCGATGACGATCGCATTCGGAATGGTGCTGCTGCGTAAGAATTGTCGTTAATATTTATACGATGGAAACGATCGTTTGGAAAAGGGTAAAATTCTCTTTGAGAGCCGGTTGGATAAGTAATGAATGATGCGATTTATGAGCCGTGTCATTGATAATTGGCAAACATAACATTTGTCAAATCATTTGTGGTCATATTAATCCGGATTAAATGCCGGTGTAATTTCAAAAGCTGGGAATCGAGGTTTGTCTTACATCAGTAATTGAAAATTACAGTTAATTGTTAATAAGTAATTAATATCGATAGAATTATTATTTGATGATTTATTATTCGTCATATATGTACGTTTGAATTATCCTTACACACGTATACATATTTCAATATAAATGTTAGAATATGTGACACAAAATATGTAATTAACACAGATCATATTGTTTGTTTAATTGCGATATTTAAAGATATTGAAACGAATATCAAAAGTACGAAAAATATAATTCATTCTTTTAATAAGAAATTAAATCGTACGATATTCATAACGGTACGCAAAAAATTCTTCCGGTCTCGAAAAGGCTGTTCGTTGACCTGCCCCAACAAAATGGCCACCAGGCAGAGATTTCGGACAGTGAGACCAGCACCTGCATTCTCCACTTCTCCATCGTCAAAGCCTACGCGCGCGGACTGTAAGCTGTAGGCACAACGAATTCTTCCGTGACTTTTGGCAGGCAGTGTACGGTGAGAGGAAAGGGGTGCAGAGGGGGCAGACAGCGTGGAGGGGTGAGGGGTGAAGAGGGGGGAAAGTGTGCACCGCCGCCGGTCGTTGGGTGAGGTCAGTGTCGACCGTTCGCGAGTTGGACCGGGCCTCCGGTCCCCTCGTTGGGCCGGTGCCGACACGCCTGTGCACATACATAGACAGACACACGCGTGTATGTACGCGAGCGGACGAGCGCGCAGCTGCATCGTGCATCCCATGCACGCCATGCACAGACACGACTCTCTCGAATGCACTTTGTGCGAGCGCGTGTACGCGTGTAGTACGCTCGCGCTCGCGCCTGCCCCCTGCGTGAGTGTGCGTACGCGAACGACACGCTCCCGGTTTCGCAGTGTGTTCGCCAGGAGAGGTGCATCGCCCTCCGTCGCTGCGTCAAGGCCAGCGAAAATACTCGCTCGCTCGGTTTGTTCGCTCGCCTCGTTCCCTCTTTCTCTCGCCGCCGCGTCGCGCCGCGTCGCGCTCTTCGGGGGCCCTCTCTGTCTCTCTCCTCACTCCCTTCGTCGAGCCCCTTCGCCACGGCTCGCGTTCCCTTTTCTCCGTTTCAGTCACTCCGCCGAAAGGTCCCCTCCCTCGCGCCTCCGTACCCCGTTCCTCCCGCGGGCGATTCTGCACTTCGACTGCATCGCCGCGCTACCGCGCTACCGAGAGAGAAGACTTCGATGAGGAACGAATATAGAAAGCCTCTAACGAGAATCGTGATGTAACTAAATCTTCGTTAAATTGTACTCGCTGCCATATTTCTGCACAAAAAGTCGGAAGAAATAATACTTCTCGCTATTTGTTTTTTTTTTCCTGAATTGTGATGTAAAATGATGTGTGTGTGTGTGTGTGTGTGTGTGTGTGTGTATATGTTATCGTTTAAAAATATTCATTATTTTATTCTGTTAAAGATATGGCGCAAGAAATGATTACAAATTGCAGCGACTATATACATATATATCGGCTTTTATTCTATATCTCTTTTCCGATCTCTCTCTTGAAAGGCTCATCGAATAATTTTGCGTAACGAAACCTCTTTCTTGCAGAATTGTTAATTCAAATACGTTGGAACAGTTTTTTATTGAAATGCAGCGAGGAACGAGCAGAATCGAACAAATTATTGACTCTTATTAGAGAATCTCTAAAAAACGTAACGATATTGATTTTAAGGACACGGGCGAACGTTCGTTCGTATACGAAATGTAAGTGAAACGAGCATCGTCAATAGTTTGGCACGTCGCTTCGTTTGTTGCGCGCGACGCACGACGAAGATGGAATTAATTCGAAGCCCCCGAGCGCGGATTCTCGCGAACTGCATGAAGTACGAGGCTTTGTGGTGTCACGGCGGTATGCATCGGCCCCCGGAGAAGTAGCGTAATAAACGAGAAAACGAGAGATTTTATTCGTGTAATGGTCCCCGCGGTTATATTGGACACTACGAAAAAAAAAAAAAAAAAGATTAGGACCTTTCAGCGTATTTCCATGTAGATGCAATTTCGCGCGAAACATTTTTATATATACGTAAAATATAATCGCCTAACTACGGATATGTAATAGATTTACTATTTGCTCCTGATAGTTCGCGCTCGTGTTTGTTATCTTGTTTTCTGCCGCTACTCCAACCAAAATTAAATTTGTATCATTTTCACAGAAAGCGCGTGTGAGACTGCTTTCCCGCGCATGCAGCAAAATTAATATCTACGAAAATCGTGTATTTCATCTCCACGCACGACGTACACGACGTGTACATTAGCTGTATTATTATTGCACGTCCCTGATGATCAAACGGAACGGATGATCTCGGAATTGTTATGATTAAAAGAATTAAATATAGTGATTGTGATCGTGCGATTGATTACACAGCCCTGAAATCAAAAGTGTTAAAGATGTTTGAGAAATGATTTTTTATATAATTTTATACGCTGAATTTCAATCTGACTGCAGAATTGATTTAGATTTATTAAAATATTTGAGTTTAAAATATCCATGTAGAAATAGATATTTTCAATTTTAAAAAAGATACAAATGACATTAAGAAATTCATATTTTTATTCACATTTTAATCCTGGTAAAAATCTCCATATCACAAGTTGTGTGGCCAAAGGTATGGTATGATTACTATCGAATGGTTTATTGAATTTTTATGCAACATAAATCTTAAAACACATTAATCTTATATATCTCAGCGAGAAAATGTAATAAAACAGCAATCGAAAATGGATTTTGAAGAAAAAGAGTAATAGGTACAATGGCATAAAATATTGGCAGAAATATAAAAAAAAATTAATAATAAATATATGAGATAATAAAAATTTATGAAATTGATCAAAATAACCTTTTTTAAATACTTTAATTTCCAATATTTCAAAAATCTGACGTGCTAGATCAATTCTGCAGTCAGATTCGGACATACTATATAAAATTACATAGGAAACCACTCTTATTTCGAACGTATTATTTCTAAATCTTGCAAGGCTTGTTATTCGATCACGATGCAAAAAGCAGATCACACGCGCGCACGTTAACGCATTAAACAATTTCTATTTGTCCTTATGATAAAAGTAAATGACTGAAATGGAAACAATGATACAAGCGATTGTTAAGTTTCAGGTGTTGTTACAATATCTAGATGCTTCGCGTCTGAGAGAGGATGACATCTCTTTTAAATTACGGCCCATAAATTTCTCTCGCCTATAATTCTGAATTATATTTCTTTAGTTTAAGAGTTAACGTTAAGTGTTATATAGGATGGGAGAGAAAAAGCAAACAAAACACATATCGTGTGGAACACTGTTAAATTCATAATATAAAATTGTGTCCAAATTGAGTTATTTTTAATAATTTCTATAGATCGTCTTTGTTACTGTTCAATATGTCGATAATTTAACCAATTCAGTGGAATTAAACAATTTAATATAATTAAGAAATATATATATAAACAAAATTTAACTTAAGAAAGTGTATTAGAGATTCAAACTTAATTTGTTATTTATTGAATGTATTCATTAAAATATGGACATTGTTTATTTTAAAGGAATCTAAAATAGACTTATTTACATTTTGACATACATAGAAGTTGAAAATAATAAAATGTTATTAAATTCAAGTGGTTGGGATATTATTATTCTTTCTGCAATGAAAATCTTCATTTTTCACGTTATGTGTTGATGTAACTGTTAAATTTCATAAATTATATTATAATATATTGATAATGATAAATTATACTTAATTTGTTATTTCTATAAATAATCTCTGCTCAACAATATATCGTTGATTTGACTAAAATAATAAAGTTAAATAGTTTAACTTAAGAAAATATATTAAATTTGATTTATTATTCGTTAAATACGTATGTTAATATGAATTACCTTTACTTTGACACTAACAATAGAAATTGACTTATATTTTGACACATATGGAAGTTAAAAATAGCAAAATGTTATTTATATCAAAAGATTGAGTTATCATTGTTTGATATTTAAGTGCGAAATAGAAAAAAGTAAATGCTTTTTCATAATTTATAAATTTGATCGCTACAAATTCACATGATAGAAATACACAATGTGACGAGGCTGTACAACAACGTAGATTATCACGGTGCATTCGAGTCGCTCTTTAGCGTTTTCTTCGTGAAAAAGAATCGCGAAAAAGAATCGCCCAAGTATAAGCACGCGCTCCTCCCGGAAAAGTGTGATTTCGCAATGCACGATGTAACGAGAAGCACATAAATATTGCATGGTCGCGCTGGAAAAGCCTCCAGTGCATCGGATTCAGGGCTTAATACATATTTCATAGACGACGCGCAACAAGTATTCACCGCGCGAGCGCAAACGTATCAAATGATTATACACGGTCGCCGTTGTTCACGGCTCGCGAATCGCGAAGTGCACACGGCCTCCTCAATGCGAAAATACGAGGCCCATAATATAAAGAGGTATAAGATTAAGGTGCAAGGAACGTGCGATAGTTGTGAGAAGGCGTGATTTCGCCAGGATGGATTTTTGTATTTATGCAAGTTCAGTATTTTCATATTTTGATGTCATACGATGAATAAAAGCATAAAAAGTTATCAACTATTCACTAAATACAAGTAAATATCTCGAATACTTTCAAAGAGAATACTGAAGAGAATCGTTTTGCAGCGATCGAGATCATTTTGCAGTTTCGAGAATTTCGAGGTTTCTAGATCTCTGTCAGTCGATCGAAATTTATCATCGCGTTGGAAATGAGTGAAACGATCATGAAATTCACTGTAAAACTCAGCGGTTCTGGTGACCGGCGTGCTCGTTACACCGGAGCTATCGTCTATCTAGCGCAACTACCGTGGAACAGGTGCTTCCCAGAATAGCTTAAATTATTGTGGAACATCAACTTACAGGGATAACGAGTTAACGTTGAAGCGATCTCGTGGTCCTGCAGCGCTGCGTTAGCAATAAGTGCGAAGTGTTTATGAGCGATAAGTCCCGCATGTAAGAATTCGCTCGACCGTTAGATACCGTAAAATATTAATTTGCAGTAAGCTAATTAGCCGTACGAAACTGATTAATTTTCCCTGTGCAAAGATGAATCATAACTTACGAAGTTTAGTCTCCGTTAATACTTTGGAGCGTGTTTCCTTTTTCATGATCACCGATCGGTAAGAAGAAGATTCTGCAGAAAGAGAGAGAGAGAGAGAGAGAAAGAGAGAGGGGAGGGGGGGAAGAATGTTTTAGTTTACATACGCGAAAGTAGAAAAGCAGCTTATCTTGAGAAATTTTATCGTATAAAGTGTGCATCTTGCGTAGCTGAGTAAAGTGAAATAGAAAAATAAAATATTTTCTGTGTTTGGAAATTTAATTATAATGTAATATAAAAAATTTATAGAAATAAACGAAATTTATAATTTTTTAAGATGCTTATTAGCATCATTAATATCCACATATTAATGATATTTTGACATTAATCTATCTAATATCTAATATCAGACTAATATTGAAATATTATTAAATCACTTCTATTATTTAATATCATTAATTTGTTTATAATATTACTATCCCAGTTTTAGTTTAAGATTGCATTTCAAGACCGAAAATTGTTTCGGCGCGCAGTTTACAGTACTGGATATATACATATAAATTTATATCGAAGTATTATTTAAGCACTAAGCTTCAGTTCAGATCGATAAGATCTTCTTGTCACTTGGTTGTGTATTCACATGTGGGCTAATGTCGATTATTCATTGTTATAAAAATAAATATTTGATAAGACCTTATTGCTATATAAATTCTGAATATATCTTTTTTTTTCTAAAGAATTTTAATTCGAAATTATCAAAGAATTCTGAAACAAAAAAAATTGAGTTTACGATCGTCACAAATAATGTACGAAATATTTCAATAACATTATTTTGATCTTATCATTATTAAATCCTCTCTCTCTCTCTCTCTCTCTCTCTCTTTCTCTCTCTGTTGAAATATTTAACATTGAATATTAAAAAGTTGTTTGAAGGTTTTTTTTTCAACAAAAAAAGATTGAGGTAACATTCATCACGAGATGCTAAAAATTGAAGCAAAAAATCCCAAGGCTCTGTAAATGCATACAATACATGTGACTAAAATAATTCCCAGTGTTACGTATTATAACCGTACAATTCGCTGGAGGAGCGAGGAACGAAAGCTCGAGCGAAGCTCACATTCGTAAAATTAAATAAACACCGATGTTTATTGCGCCTTGGCGAAGCGGGCGAGACAAAAAGGATCTTCAGAGCGTAGGTTAGCGCTCGCATTCACATCGTGCGCTGTGCCGTTGCAATGGCGTTATGCAACAGCGGGCTTTTAGTGGGCCGTATAGTTGCGCCATTCGCATAGTCGTTCGCTTATAGTCGCCTCCGATCGCGCCACGCGCCGCCCGAGCCAGCAAGCGTAGGTCTAAACGTTTACTTCGCGGCGTACGGATTCTACGTTGCTGGTCCGCGTACAGGCGGTCACCGGCTATTGCGGCCGGACATCCGGAATTGGTCCGGATTATTACCAGAACTCCGTAGGTCTACCATTGCGCGGCCCCTATTGCAATTTTCTCGAGAGAACGCTCATAAATGACTGGTTGCACTTCCTATTTAGATATCGGTATGGGCGTTTGGAGAACATCCCACGTTTCGGTCTGTTTTCAATCAGTCACCTTTTTCATCTTTCTGTTACATCATGACTTAATACTTTTGAAAGGCAAAACGATTCGAATGCCGCTGTTACGATAATAGAATATCCTTTTTTTTCCATTAAATTATCTGTCTGCGTATGTATAAATGTATAATAAATGTACACCGGAAAAAACGATTTTGTTAAAATATTAAAAAATTTAGCTGAATTAGGGTAACTCCGGCAAATACGCTGCGCTAGGATTTATGCCGCAGAAATCAGAAAAAATTGAAGGAGTGGGGGTAATTTTCCCGCAATTACTTTGTTACATGCCTTTATGTTATATTAGTATTGTGTTATGATTTCCGTTTCTTACTATTAATATTAATGAAATTATTGTGAGTTGAATTGATATTTGTCACTGTGTTGAGTTACGCCACAAATTATAATCTACATGATTACTGTAAGACATGCAAAAGACTTCGTGATATATGAGTATAGAGGAATAGTAAAGCATTTTATAACAAAATATTAGTACTTTGCTCTTGTATTTTTTGTTTAGTTTGTTGTCCCATCTGTTTGGAATATACGGCATTTTTAGAAGGCGGGATTTATGCAAAGTATAAATACCCAAAGTAACAGAGTAACCACAAAGTAGGCAGATTGAATTCAGTGCACTAAATGCAATAAACGCATTACATGAATATACCTCGTGTCATAACACTTGTAATATTGTACATGTGGGAAGATTATAATTATTATTTATTACTTCATATACATATTTATCATTCTTCCTTAATAAAACTTTATAATCGCATTTTATAAATTATTGTGTCATTTTACGTTTTATTTGTATGCATTTGTAAATTTTTCATGAACCCTTCCCGCTATGAGTAGTGATATATCCTATTTTTATGGGATATACAAGGATTTAAAAAAGTTCATTTTTTTAACACGACATATAAATATTTCGGATTTCCAATATTTTTTTCATAATAGTACAAAGTTTTTACTGATATAATTCATTAATTTTAAACATAATAAATAATATTTAATAAATTAAGTTTTTGATAGGTGCGGCGTATATACCGAAGTTACCCTATATAAGATATTTAAACTGTTTGCTAGAATGTCAAGATTTTTTGCAGCATTGTTTATCATGTTCGAGTTTTTGTGTAATCATTTTGATGGCTCAATAAAATTATTTTTAGATCTATATCTAATTAAAATTTTGAATGCAAGTTAATCTTTTTCTAATAAATTGGATTAAAATATTGTTATATTTTTTTGTTCGATCAAATCAACTTTCATACATTCAATTGAATTCGAAATCGTTAAATCGATAATTTAAGGGGATCCTAAAGTCTTTTATCGATTCAGTAGGACTTACATACAATTTATGTGTTATTGACACATTCACTACATCAATATCACATGCATTTGTGCATACGTACAAATTTTTTAATTAACTAACTTCCATATTAGGTATCTAAGGCTAATTTTAAGAACTCAATATTTGTTCATTCATGTAATTCCTAGTCTAAATCAAGTTTGTTTTATACATACAAAATATAAAAACTTTTAGCAAGCAAATATTGTTACGTTGAGTCGACGACAGAAAGCGATAAAGAAACTATAACTTTACAATTTTTTTTTCATTTTTAGCATAAAATCGATCAATTTGGATTACATTATCGTATATGCTTTAATTGGAAACAGGATCTTTAATTGTAAGGGCAGTTAGAAAAATACTTGATATTTGAAAAATAATTAGATAAAATAGACTTTAGAAGATCCCCTTAATTATATTATTGCAAAAATTACAATACAAGTACCAAACGTTTATCGCATCCAGGTATCAGTAAAACAAGTAAGGATCGCATGTCGGATAACGCACACAAGCGTATAAGCAGCGACGGATGCGACGCGCGCCAAATTTAAGACGTCGGCCTTGAGGAATAAGTTACCGCGGCCCGTGGACGACAAAGTCCTCTCTTTGTCCTAAGTGCACGGTGCGATGCGGTGGAACAGAGGGAACATTCTCGGTGCGGCCTCACGGTCGCAGCTGGTGCCAATTTGCCTGACCTTGTGCCGAGTTGGCGAGCAGCAACTTTTGACACGCGGACAGCGCGAGCGGAGCAGCGCGTTATGCCGCGTTGCCGCTCTCAGCGAGAGCGCGTATATATGCGTGCACGTTGATGATGATAACCACGAGAAAACGGCCGATGTCAACGAACCCGCGTGCACCGAAATAGCGCGCGCGAGGACGTAAACGGCGAAACGGGGCGTAATACACGATGCAAACCTAAAATTACGGAGTCGTCGTGCGTGGCAGTGGTAGTGGCGGCGAATGTTCGCGCGATTCACGAGCGACATTGTTATGAGAGAATGGTACGGAGGTCAATCTGGTACCTTGTGACTCATGTGCAAATCGGTTGTTCGCTCATATAACACAAATCATTCCAGCAATATTATCGGAACGTTACAACGTTTCAATAACATTTCAATAAAATTGTAAATCTTGCTGTAAGTTCTGCGCTGTATAGGTGATAACTAACTAGCGATACGACAAAGTCGTCATCGAAATTGGGAATCCGTCAAGTGTTCGTCACGTACAGTGTCATTTCATAACATATGTAGGTGGCGGTCCAAGGAATGTCGGCCGTAACTAGCGCAGTAGGTAGGCAGTGATAAATAAATATTATAATTCCGATTAAACTTGTGGTCCGGCGATAGGTGTGTACCTGACCAGCACAACTACCCACGTATCTATGTGTATTCTTATTGTACAGGTATTCCATACAATGACGCGTAGGTTGATACCAAAACGTAAATTCGCTCTTCTAATTATTGAATATCCATTGTTGAAACTCTTATACTTAATATCCTTTCAACACAATTTTGTGTTCTTCTTAGTTAATATGTACACAAAAAGAATGACTTTGCTAAAATAATTTAACTGCTAAGAATTTAATTACATACAGATCTGAAAATAATTATGTTGAACTATCACACAAGATAATTATATAAGCTCAAACATGATGAACAAAAAATTTTTGTATTATACAAAGCTTGACTTGAGCGTCATATATAATTATTTTGATAGTTTAACAAAATTATTTTTAGATCTGTACCAACTAAAGTTTTAGATACTTCAGCAAAATTGTTCTTTACACGTATGGATGTATATTTTCTCATGTAACGTTTCATTTTCGAGACGACGTGACGAAGAGCACTCTTGCGATCTCTGCTAAGCGTACACGGCGGATTTATTTTTTAAATGACGCATTTTTGTTAAGGTGTGTGAAATTATCTTGTGGCATTCGTGACGAACTCTCAATGAAACGATCGCTCTTTCAACTACGTAACACTTGGCATAGAAATAATTGCAACTTATGCAAAATATTTTGCATAAGTGTTTAAAACAAGTCTTAAGTCGAAACCTCAATGTTGTTTTTTTCCAATCAGAATATCTTTTCATCTATAATGATAAATAGAGGTAGTCATATGTTCGCAATTTCCGAGGTCACTCGTTGCAATATTGTGGCGAAGGCATGAATTATTAAGAGAACTCGGACGATCTTATCTGGTCATACACGTAAACGTGCTCGAGTCGCGTGAATCGCGCGAAAATGCGCACTTTAGTTTCTATCGAGGTGACATAGGTTGTGAGACGAAAACGTGTTTCATATTTCCTTCTTTTTCTCACGTTGTTGCAATTTGGTAATGAAACATTTACGGGCGCGTCAGTCCGTACATTACAGGCTTTATACTTCGTCATTTAATTAGAAAATAAAGTCCCGTGTTGAAACAAATGATAATCGACAAGAAATATTAATTTATTTTATTTTTATGTTTTAATTACTAAATTACTAAAATATTTTCGTTTTATATATAAAAACAGATTCAATTCAAAATCGGCATATTTATACTTATGAAAAAAGACTCAATCTAATAATATTGTTATATAATAATAATAATTAATAACTATAATTATAATAAAACGAAGTCATAAAGAATTATTCGAAAATAATTTTTCGTGGCGTCAATAATAATTATCAATCATTTTTTAGACACGAAATGTATTATTCGCTCAATAAATGCGTATTCAAACAGGTCTATCGCACATTATTACAACTTGACGCAGCACGCGTTTCATGATACTCTCAAGAGTTAAGGATAAAAGTCGTAAATGCGAATTACTGCATAGATAATTTTACGTAGACGTAGAGAAGGTGAAACTGCATTCGCCTAATGCCATTGCGCCTCGCATTGTCCGCACCGCGACGCCCACCCGATTCCGCTTATAAATCCGCAACGGGTGCGCTTAATCCGCGTCCGTGCGTGCGTGCTTGCGTGTGCGTCTGTGCGACACGAGAACGCGACAATGCGCCTCGCTGCGAATGCGCGGATTTATCGGCGATGCTGAGACAATGCACGCCGAGATAGGGCAGCTCTATTAGAATCGCACCGAATTCCCGTGAAAGGCACTTAGCTTTCGGCATTGTTGCTGGGTTAACGATTTACGCTGCAGCGATATCAGCTTATCGCGCAATACACGACTAAGCGGAAGAATGGATACTGATCGAGAGCGTCCGCAATTTTAATGAGGAACCAACGACAAATATCCGCACATAAAGATGAGAGATAGTGAATGTTGAACAGAAATGCGGCAATACAGAAGAATCTTTAGCATATTAATTAATTCTTAACCAGTCACGTATCAAACGACAGCAATTGCGTAACATTCAAGGTATTACAAGTAAATTGTCATCTTTTAAATATTATACTAGTCATAATTATAAAACATAATTATAAAACATTAATTTATTGCATTTTCTTAGAAAAAGTGATAATAGAAGTTAAAAGAGGACTAATAAAATACTAAAATATAAACAATAAGATTGGAAAGACCGTTTATGTTAAATACATTATTTTAAATACGAAGCGCCACTACAGTCTGAATGTTAAGATGTTGAACTATTATATATATATTTATATAAATGAATTAACTTCAGAAATGATAATTGCATGCCGATATGGTTGTCGGACTTCCAACGCAATCAATCTGAAATATTAATAATCCCCCAAATTTCCCAAATTAATCTTAAAAAATTATAATAAACTTATTGCGAAAAATATTGCCTCGGCCGGGAGTCAAACTCGGATCTCTTGCATTCCGTGCGAGAGTCTTAAACCTTTAGACTACCGAGACTAAAATATAAATACTAAAAACTGTGTATTAGATTGAGAACGATCTTTAGAAGCTAAATACATAATTTAAATATCTGAAATTGTAGATAACAATTATTCATTTTGTTTATTTGGCCTCAAAGAAATGTCACTTTTCAGATTAGATTGCTTTCTCAAAAGTGTTGCGTCAAGCGCAATATCAGTAATTTAGGTATAAGTACCTATTTCAAGTAACCGGACATGAGTCAGCAATACATTAAAATACAGACGAAAGCACACGGATTAATAATCTGATTGACATATGCCGAGCAATAGTTGCTGTCGGTGTGTCGTGCGAGCGTTGGTTTCGCAAACGCATGTATCACGTTGCCTGATAATTCTCGGGCAGCGGCGGAGATTCCACACCAGGGCCCTGCTGTGAGCAAAAGAACGAAAGAAAAAAGAAGACACCGGAGAGATCGAAAGAGACGAAAACGTATGGCGAAGGACCTCGATTCACGGCGGAGTTCGAGGTCGGGCCTTGTCTACCTACCAAATGCTTCGCCGGCTTTTAGGCCCGCCCACGACCTTCGCGGCGGGCTGAGCTAAGGACGGTCTTCATTTCGTTTTATTAACATTTAGCTCCGACAAACATTCGGTAAGGAGGGATTGACCTCCCCCGAGGTCGAACTGGCGGGACAGCAGATCCGAATACTTTGAAAGACCACAATGTATGCTTCGAGTGAGAGTTTGATAAAATCGAGATGTTTCTTGAGATTAAATTTCTTGTGAAGATTGATTTATAGGATTCTTTCGCTAACATGTTACATTAATGAAATAAAAAGTGATTCTATGTTTTAATTTAGCTGATTAAGCATTAGGAATATTTTTAAATTTATAAATTTAAAAAGAAATATTCAATTTATGTTTAAGATAATCATAGAATAAACTTTCGATCTTTCTTACTTGGCAAAGTAGGAATCAAGTATTATAAGTTGCAATCGTGAAATTGTATTTATAAAAATTTAAACAGGAATTATTGAAATTTTCTTTCTGAGAATAGTCACCTGATTTTTTCTAACGTAGATGCGAATATATTTTTATATTTCAATTAAAATTGCTATTATTGATAACGTATTGTATATTCTTGATTGTTTTCTGATTTATTAGTATTGGAAAATATGGATGTGGATTTGATTACAATTTTCTGAAAGTAAATAGAAGTCAAACAAATAACAAAATAAACACGTTAAACACTTATTATATATATGATAATGTTTCTTATTACGATAGTATTTCTAAAATATGAAGATATTCAATAAAACGCTTTTTATTGTAGATTTTTTTATGAAATTGCATTACAAAAAATAGTTATTAAAAATAATTATTAAAAAAAGAAAAAATATCCATGCAAAACGATAATTTACAATTTTTTAATATTTTTTTCATAACTGAACAAAAATACTTTAAGTGACTATTTTCGGGTTAATTACGAAATTAGAATCATTTGAAATATCAACAACAAGGAAAATTACTCGAAGATAAGTCAAAAAAGTCCAATAATAAACTTAAAGCGAATTCTACTCACAGATATTGCATGATTATCAAGCACAGATTAATGGCATAAATATATTTTTATATCGCTCCCAGATGTTGTGTAAGTAGGCTACTTCATATTATATTAACGAATTATATTGCAATGACATTTTCTGCTAATATATGATTACATAGATTACAAATTCTAAACGTACCTGAAAATTTAGATATTTTAAATATAATTGGATGTATTGTTAAATTTTTTTGTTTTTTTATCTCTAGAAATTAATCTCTTAAATATACAATTAAATAGTTTGAAACACACCTACTATTAAATTAGATGAAATCTTTATCAAATAATGTTTGAAGACATATATAATAATAGTAATAACTAACAGAATTATTTACTTGCTGTCACATTTAATCATAGTATTTGAAATTTTATTTTACGTTTTATTTAAATGAATATTATAAAAACTTGAAAAAACGTTCTGTCATATTTAGCCTATAATTTTAAGATAGAACCTTGGGATGTTTCGAGCCACAATGCATTGGACCGTAGGGATCGATGCTTCTCTCCATAGCTATTTGAGAATGCTAATGAGAAAGCTGCTCCAGTAATAATAGTAATATTCATTACTTGGTGTCGGTGTAGAGGAACGAGGAGTACGGAGGACATGAAACCGGGGCGCGGTTGTAACATCTGCTTTAAACGTGTAACTCGCCGCGCGATTATCAGTAATGTTGATGCGACCGGCGCCGTAATGGCACGCGGTTTGCGCTTTCGTGGAAACAGTTATCCTGCAAGTTTAATACAGCGTCATCGATGCGCGAACATTGGTCTCGATATTACTTTTTTTCGTCATAACGAAATATAAAAAGAAAAAGTACATAGAATATATTATACATATCTAATTTACTGTAAATGACGTTAACATACTATACTAACATTGTTAATTTCGGTAAGCATTTTAATTAAAAAATGCTACTGTATAATCTTTCTTTAAAGAGTGATGTGCTATTTCTATGAGATAAAAAAATAATTACGTTACTTCATGCATGTAGGTAGCCTTGGCCATAAGTATAAAGACTTCTCAATTTATTGCAATTTCTTGGAAAAGATGATAAGGTAATAAAGACTACAAAGGAGGATATATAGAACAAAATATTAAAATTATTATAAAAATAAATATTATTTTTCAATAAAACTATTTTTTAATTATTATATTTAATATTTATTTTTTGTTTATGGATATAGAATGTTTATGTCAATTTATGAGTGTTATACTTATGGCTAAGACTGTACTATAGAAATGAAATAAAACTAATGGCTTATTAGTATTATTAAAATTATTATTAAAAAAATTAGCGATTTACTAATGCGCCTATTCTACATTTGTTGTTCCTCTTATTCCGTATATAATTTGCCGTTATGTTTCGCATTTCATTCTGTCTTAATTTCGATGAGGAACATATGATGAGCATTGAGAACAGAAAGCAGCTTCGCTTATCGATTGCACACGTTGTATTCTGGCCTTATCTCGGAGCGCGAAATTAAAGTCAAGGCCCAGCGTGGCGTTTTCGTTTCCATGCACCGAAAAATGGGTCGCAGGTATAATGCATGTGCGACTGAAATTTTCAAACCGCGCGACATCGGAGCGGGTCACATGGAGCTATTCACGGAATTGTTCGCCATTGAATAAGCGGTACTCTCCTAAATATTCATTACGACAGTTTGTGTTAAAATTAGCTTGGCGTGAAATTAATTCAGTTTCATTCTCCCAAAGTGATTTATACAGGTTATCGGCAAGGCAAAATTTGGAATCGTTCGTAATTGTCTCGTCGCTTGTTAATAAACATGTTAAACATAATGGGCTATTAGATTATTTAATTTGAAATGTATAAATGTAGAATGTATGAAAATGTAAACGTTTAATCTTTAAACGCTTTTTGGATGTGGCATATCCAACTTTTTTCCAATGCTTTTCCAAATGCGTTTTCCATTGCTTATAACTTTTTTATTTATAAAGATATATTTGCTTAGTATCGTTATATTTCTTAATGTCCGGTACTTCAATCGGAAAAATTACTGTTTTATCTAATTTCCTTTTCATTTTTATGAAAGTACTAAACTATCGAATTGGATTGGGTATGCCAAGGTATTGTTCTCGTAGTGCAGCGTTTACGAGTTAATATCTATCTCATTATACACAACGATATATAATATATACTACTAAAAAGTAACGTTCACGTATTCTATTCGTTGGATTGTTTACGTACTACATAACTTGCTACGAAATTGAATTCTGTGTCGTGCAGGACGACATTTAATCTCGAAAGAAGTCGCGAATTTCATGATCGAGATCATAGCGTGAAGGAAAGTTCCGAAGCGAATTGATGGATCGAGGTAAAAAGCGCTTTATGTTCAACATCGACCGGCCCTGCGGGACTCATTTCGAACTCGTTCGTGACACTTTTCTAGCTGTTGTGAAGTCCGTGAGCAAGCTTATTCGCGAATTAACCGCGAATCGATACGGTAAAACGTGTCTGTGTCCACTGTTACGCTCGTATCGTCGTTCGTATTTTTCGTCATAGCGCTGGTTGTTTTTCGCTGGCATGCTCGCCTCTGTGCATTTATGAGCATCTCATGTGCACCGTGGAAAAACATGATGACGCCTATAGTGTCGGCATTTCGGATTGGTATAACGGAAGCAACCCGTCTCGCAAAACATTGAATATGTTTCTTTGTTTGAATTCATTTTGCGTTGTGAATTATTCAGGACAACAAGTTGTAATCCTGTTGACTTCTGAGTATTTTTTTCAAAACATGTTTAGTCAATATTTTGCAAGTCTCGTAATCTTTAAACTTTATAAAAAAAAATATGTTACCCTATTTTGCAATTAACCTATCAAATATTTCACCTATAATTAAACACTGTGATAATATTTTGGAAAGTTTAAAGCACATTTTAAATCGAGAAAAAAGCGTACTTGTTACAGGAACAAGCTGCCGCGGTTTATTGGATGACACCGCGTGATAACGTGAAAGTATTTTATTCGCGCCGGTAACACCAGTAACGGCGACATGCGGGCTGTACATTTTTTTTTCCTCTTTCGTCGACATGGTAATAACGAAATTAGTTTCTGGCAATATATTATCGAAAATCCGGTAATGCGTGTCGAAAGCGAGCGATTCGACGAAAACGCTTTTTCAATTATTTTCGCGTGGCGTGGAGTGCGTTCCATGTCATCGGTAAAATAAAATTTTGTCATCTAACTGGGTAGTGTGTCATCGGTTGAGTCTCGAATCACCGAGCGGTCATTGCACTGTCGGTAGCTCTGTCAATGAAGCGGTCCGAGTGCTCTAATTTCGATCAATTAATAAGAGACTGCGGCTGCCCGCCCAGGAAGAAGGGTCCATATTCCTTCTTTTAAGATTAAGTGAAATATGCAATGTATAAGGAAATGGATATTTAACATTATAATAAAAGATGTAGTTTATTAGAGAAGAATTGTTAATCTAAGAAAATTTTTTCTGCTATTTCATAAAGAATATTAGTTTTTTTAATTAGTTGTATAATTTTTTAAATTAATTTATGTGTACTGTGTTTGTATCACTTTATTTGTTTTTAACACGCGCATCAAGTTTTTTTATAGATTAATATATAGTCTCTACAAAACATTATATTAATTAATTAGTATGAATATGATATTAAGTTGATTATATATATATATATATATATATATTATATTTAATTAAATTTTTAAATATCCATTTTGGACACGTGCCGTATAATTTGTATAACTGCAACATGATTTCACGCAATTTGTCGCTTATTGAGCCGCACAATTTATTTGACCTACAAATACGATGCGACGCGGATAAAAGTTCGCGTGGACGACTGGAATCCACAGCCAGATATTCCCAATGTAATTTGCGTCAACGTCAATATACGAATGCATCGCAATGCGGTACTGTATTTAAATTTTATTATCTTAATGATGTCATGCAGTTTTATCTAATTTAAGATTTAAACGTCTAAAAAAATAAGAGTGTTATAAAAAATATAAGCAAGTCAGTAATATTTATTCAAAATAATAATATTAGTTTTTATAATGTTAGATAGTTATCTAACAATATTACTACATAGATAGATAAATAGATATAATATGGAAGTAAAGAGAGAACTTAAAGAGAGAAGAAAAACCGCCGAATTTTTATTCATGTCATATAGTGTCTGTACGAAACGTCGATAATTCTCGCTATCGATCGTCTCACCGGATGCAGTCTTATAAGCCTTTTAGATTACGTAGTTCCCCTCGTTGCGTTGCACCGAATGCACCAGCTTCCCCCCCTCCTATCCACTCACCCCGTTTGCCCTAACGATTTATCAATCCTCATCTCCCTCTCTTCGTCTCTCTCTCGTCTCCCTTTCATCCTCCATCCTTCGTCTCCCTGGCTCTCTTCTACACGGACTTTAATGCCGTTTTGCAATTTCAACCTCATTTTTGCGTATTGTTATCGCCTCGAGCAAACAGTGATAATACGCATCGACCTTATCAGGCCGCAGTGCTTATCGGTATGCGCATATTTTTTCAGGCCATTCAGTCATTTTCGCAAGAGCCCGCGCGTTGCACCTTTGTACGATTAAGCGTAAAAATGTAAAAACTGTCGCAACTCATTTTGACATGACGTGTCACATCTTTGTTTTTTCTGTCTCAGTTCTTCCCTCTCTCTCTCTCTCTCTCTCTCTCTCGCTCCAGTAATGCGAGTTCAATGACTTTTTTTCGGTGTCATCTCCTTAAATGTTGCTTGTAAATTCATTCAAGATCGAATTAAACTGTTTTAAGCGATAAGAACAAAAGCAAAAAGTTTTTTTCTTTTCAATATCAAATGGTTTTTCTTTTTGAATGGTAGAAGCACAAGAATGATTAAAGGCTCGTTTTAGATGTTTTTATGAAGAAGTTAATTAGAAGAAATTTATTAGTATATATTATATGTTCAAGTTATCATATGTTGACATTTATCAAAATTATTCACAAGAACATTCGTGAAGTTAAACTGGGATTACTATTACTGCAGTGCGAGCACGACGTTCGCCAACAGGTGGTCCCCCATAATATGCACAAATCGATTTTACTGAAACGTGACATAACAAATTTATATGATTCTGTTTGCGTCGAAGCTGATTAGTCGATGAATTCAAATTTTGCATTAGTAATTATATGCTTCGTCTTAATCATGATAATGTAGCCAACTCATAAATACACATAAATATTTGCAAATGCGTATAAATATTTGTGTTTACAAGACTGCAATGCGTACAAATGCATATAATTTCGGCTATTAATATTATCGGAAAATTGTTATTTATTTTATTGGATTTCAATTATTTTATGTTTAATGTATCTTACAAAAAGATTGAATTGGCGAATCATCCGTAGGGATTCACAGATAAAAAATTCTTATACGCAAAGTTTTAATTGGTAATTTTGAAAACTAAAATGCACGACATTCCGCGCGCCTGCTTTAGTACAAAGAGATCATATAGTATGCTTGTTGGTGGGCAGATAAAGGCAACATGTTGCACATAGCCGCATCGTTTTCACTTTGAGCGTCGTCCGCTGAAAACCATCGAATTACGCGACCATTTCTCCCGGTGGCCTGTCGACAAGCTTAGCGATTAGATTTCTACTAGAAAATGTTACATTATGCCAATTTGTCGCGCTTCCTTTCTTAACGAGAATTTTTTCTCAGAGGCGCCGAGAGATTTTCTCAGTCATGCGCGTGTATGCGTCTTTAGAGCATCCACTGGCGTTTCTTCCGTTTTAATGGTTCTTACAAGATGTAGCGTGCTGAAAGAGAGAGAGATAGAAATGGAGACGCATTTCTCAGTCTGCCGCCAGCTAACTTATTGCACCGGCAGCAACCTGTTCCGGTAATACCAGTCGTTTGTACTTCATATAAAGACGCAAACGAGCATTTACGAGTGAAAGTAGTTTACGAATCTCCGTTTTGAGGCTTCCTACACCGATAATCTCAACTGCTAACCTGAAATTTTGTATGCTCGCGAAATCATTCACCTGTTTACTGGCCTCATGCAGATCTTAGCCTTTCCTTTGAAATTTCCCGTAATGATACGCACGTTTACATCGTGAGCCGTTAAAAGTTACGCACCGCTTCATTATACGCGCACTTCTCGCGCTCTCTGCTTTTTCTATTTCTTATTGCACGGTCAGCACAATGATAATTCGAGCTTCTCCTTTCTCCCTTTCTCATATATTAACATTAAGATGAAATTATTGTCGGGTTTGAAAGTATGCACTGATGATCGCGAAAGTGCACAGAATGATCATGAAAAATGCTTGTTGCAGCCTTTATGCACATCATGAATAATTACATCAACAGTTATGTCGCGATGTTATCTGTACTTTGACACATAATTCAATCAATCTGTTCTGCGAGCTAGAATCTAACACAATGTACATACATAGAAGCGGCATAAAAAAGCAGCAGAGTATTGTATTTTATGTATGTATTGAGAAAGATATGATTTTCTTTTACACGAAAAGAATGATTTTGTTGATGTAACTAAAAATTTAGTTATCAAATTTAGGTACTAAAATAATATTGTTAAATCATTAAAATAATTATGTAGGACGCTTGAGCATTGATAAAGTTGCAAAAACTTAACGTTCTAAGAACCAATTTGAGCGTTCTATAATTATTTTGATGGTTTAAATAAAATTATCTTCAAATCTGCATCTAACTAAATGTTTGGATTTTATATAGACTTTAGCAAACCATTCTTTCCATAGTAAAAGTTTAAACGGAGTTTCTGAAGTCCTTGAGTTTACCTACCTGAATTAATCATCGAGTATCACAGATGGGTTCTAATAGTCAACGAATGATTTCTTCTAGGATATAAATGAAAGTCTTAAAGTTGCGATATTAATTTTTTTGTAAGCAATATAATAAAATTGTCTTTTACATATTTACATTATATGATTATATTTTAATTATTTTTATTATACTCGTAGAGCTTAAAGTTAAATTTTTTAGCAATTATAGCTAAAATTCCTGCTGTTTCTATTTATTTATATATCATCTAAATTATTTATTATTTTGTATAATACATATTGTACAAAATTATATAAATATATAATTATATAAAGATCTTATTTAAGTTTTAAAAACAAATAATGCACACTCGAAAGATTGATGACGTACCTACATCTCTAACTACATTATCAGCTTTTTTCTTGAGATAGATAAGCTCTTTATCTGTCGTAAGAATTGATATCGTCAAATCCATGTGTTACCAATGCAATTTCTGTTGCTATTGCGTGAGTAAGAAATTTCGCGAAGTAAGGAACAAATTAATATTAGAATTGCTACAGTTATAATCATATATAAAATCACATCTCGCTGATCTTTTCAGAAACTTATATTCGATTGAAGGTCATACTATTTTTCATACGTATGAACAATAAATTGTACTGCTAATTAAAAATAAAGTCATCGCCTATATTCAAATATCACAATTCCCAAGGAAATACACGCGTCGTCCATGAATGAGGTAGCAGCTGAAGCCGTTAATCGAGCATCCCTCGCGAGCGCGTCTCCCCGTCATGATATATTTGTTTTCCTCGTTATCTCACTCGTCATCGTTGTCGCCGTTCTTCTCCTTCGTCGGAGCAAATCGCTACGTCCCTGCGGACACCGCTGATCTCATGAAAACTTGGGTTTTACGTAATAAGATGGACGCGCCAGTTTCCGTGTGCCTTTCACGCGGCAAGGCCGCAGAAGCACGCCGAGTCGCCGTGGGATCGTAAGGGCGCGTTTACGCGCGCCCGATTCCGCGTGTAAGTGCCCCTAGACGTAGTACATGCACGTGTGTGTATGCGTGTGCACGCGTACGCGAACACAGTCACATATGCAGCCGATGTAAAATGCCGCATGTAGGTAGACGTCTCAGTGTCTCCCAACTCAACTTCAAATGCGAACCGATACGTCTGACTAAGTATAAGTACGAAATTTTCATACATCCTCTGATGTAAGTTACACACGGGATATGAGAATGTAGTGAGATTGCAGCGTGAGTAAAAACAATGTATGACTTCGAGATCGATAGAATGAGTCAGAATTGCGCAAATCGCTGTTGCACGGGGATAATGATACCGGCGATCGTGACGATCGTATTATATATCTGGTAATAATCATTGCTGTGTTGATCCCGCGAGAATAATAATCTTGTTCCGTAAGAATGGCGGACATAGGCGCGCGATGCAATAACGACTGCAAGCTCGATACCGTTATGCGAAAGTGATTCCTCGCCGCTATTGCCATCGGTTACGTCGTAGAAGTGTTACAGATCGCGAATCAGTATTCATGTTGCGTGTGTAACGCTAAATGCCATTGTCCGATTCTTATCTCGTATTGACATTGTATATATTTAGCGGTAATGCTAATGTTATGCGATATGAACAAGCATTCAGAACAATTACATGATCAATATGAGAGGACATAAATAAAATTTTGATGCGCGCCTATATAAATCAAATATAGAAAGATTTAATTGCATCGTATTATTCGGCTGTCTATATTAAAGCTCTTTGTTAATAAAAGTAACATAAAAGCCATGTTGGATTTAATAATCATATTAATATAATAGACCAATTAGGTTCAAGATGGCGGTCGAAATAGCTAATAGAAAAACGCAATAGGAAGATGTGATGTAAGCATACGTTCAGATGAAAGAAATGCGCCATGACTTTCATTAATATATAAAGCAGTCTTTAGTCTGCACAAGTTTGCGATCACGAAGTGGTCGAAGTCCTAATTCGACGGTCGCCAAAAATTTCAGCGTAGATCCGCAAGAAACGGAGTAAAAAGGACGTTGGGAAACTCTGGCCGCAACTATCCCGATCTCTGTTAGTTCCGCGAGCAGAGACCATGAACCGATCGTGGGAGCCTGTACAGCTGAATGTTAGACATATACCGAAGCTAAGAAATGCCTAAGAGCGCCGATTCGCTCCTTCTCACTCTCTTTTTCTCTATCTCTCTTTCCCTTCCTTCCTTTATCCTCTTTTTCTATCACTATCTTTTTCTCCGTTTTTCGTTCATTTTATCTCCGTCTGACTTCACAGTTTTATTCTTAGATCTTTCCCGCCGACATCGACAGTCGCGTTTTCAAATCGAAGCCTCTTACTTTCATACCGATGCACCCTATTTGTCCGTGCCTGGCACCTGGTGAACCGATTACGCAGATCGGATTGTACGGTCATATGATGGAAGCGACTCCGGTGCACGTGCTCGGAAACCCGATCGGGAATCGGAACATTGCCATCTCTCAATATCCAAACTATGCTACATCTTTTAACTATATCGACATGGTATGTCTCGATTCGATCAGTACTCGTTGCACTGATATTTTGATGTTCAGCAATCTTACGGAATTGAGAAATATCGCATAGAATACGCTAATGCAAGGAGAATTTCAGATATTTAATTAATCCTTGAAATTATAATTATATTTACATCGCTATTATTATATTTATGTTTATATAATTATATTTATATAATTGTTTATATATCGCAATACATTATTATTACGAAGAAAAACGAGCTAGAGCGAGAGCGAGAGAGAGAGAGAGAGAGAGAGAGAGAGAAGAAAGAGGGAGATAGAGAGATATTATCTTTCTGCTCTCTTCGAAAAATTATCGAGATTTCCCAATGAGAATTTTAATTTCCTGATTAGCTAAGACTAAATATTTTGTTTATAAAATATGCTATGACATTTGCCGTACGCATATGTGATTCACGATATTTAATAATTTTATACGGCCGTGACATCCTCTCTCCCATTATATTATCGCCTTGCACGAATACATGGGAAAATCTTTAATATCGCGTGCATGATTCTTTATCCTTTAGTGCCACGATGTCATTCTACCGAGATAAATGTTCTCTCTCTTTCTCTTTCTCCTTCTATATAATGATTTACCTCTATAGATAAATATTTATATATGATTTCTCCAAATTATTGTATCTTGTAGCATTAATATAAACATATATTTCTCGGAATTTATGTCTAATAAGTTTGAAACTCGTGAAAATGACTGACTACTGACCTAGCGAGCCGGCACCGTGAAAATAATCTAGAGTGCAAAGGTACAACTAGCTTTCGCTTTCATAGAAGGACGTACGCGTATCATAGTATTACATTAAAGTCGTAAATGTAAGGCAGAAATTTATTGCAGTTACGTTGCTAATGGCGCTTTGCAAGGTATAACGATTTCGCGATCGAGACTTTGTCCCGTCGATCTTTCGTATATCATTAATTTACAACATGCTGCGCTTAATGCGCGAGTTGTAGAAATCACGCGATGTCTCTCAAACTTACCACACGCGGCATGTACAGGAGATATAAAACGCATATCGCGCGCTCGCGCGCCCTCGACAGTGAGATTTATTCATAGCGGAAAGGTTAATCGCGAGCGCGCGCAGGATCGTGCGTTGGGTTGACCCTTGACATCGTGTTTCGTCGCAGTAGTTCTTACAGCGTTATAAATGACTCGAAAGTTTTCGATTAACGTTACAACAGAACTATACTGTCACGCTGGCAGCTATGCGTGGCAGCAGCGTCAAAATGGAGGAGTAAAATGGAAAATTGTGGTGTCAACCACGACGTTGTGTTATTTCAAGTAATCATATAAATGAAAAAATATATAATATGTATTTTTATTGCGAAAGTAACAAGGGATCGCATTTTTCGCGGTATTCGCGGAGATTTGTAGTTCCTAACGCGATTTACGCGGTTTAAACCGTCGATCAAGGCGAAGCGAAACGTTAGGAATGGTGGATGCAGATTCCTCGAGCATTCTCAGGCTACCTTGAAGGATCTCTGCGCTGAGGAAACGGTCCCTTGACTTTTCGTCGAGCCGCTGATTCCTTCGTGAACGAACGATCGAACGAATGCCTCTTACTTTCGTGCCGATCGCACGGCACGGCGTTTCCATTCACGTTTCCATTCACCGGCTGTCAAGAGTTACGATGTTAACTCTTTCATCGACGATTACGTTATTAACACTTGCCAACGAGGCTTGCATCGCGGCGTTCAAGTGCAGTAAGAACCTTGCTTCGTTCCTCGCTGTTTTCTTTCGAAATATTTTTCGTTGAATTCCAGAAAGAGAATATATGAGATAAAGAATTATTATAGTAGATATAGAGATGTGTCAATGAAAAGTTCGCAGTAAATGAATTATAGATCCTTCGAAAATATTGCAATATTTTATAAAAGTTTTTAAACAAATTATGATTTATAATAAAAAGTAGAACATTATAAAATTATTAGAAAATGTTTTTTATGAAAAGAATGATTTAATACCTAAAAGTTTAACTGGATACAGTTCTAAGAGTAATTTTGTTGAACTATCAAATAACTACGCTCAAGCTGATTGCTAGAATATTAAAACTATTTGAAGCATGTTTGAATTTCCTATATAATTATTTTTATAGTTTAAAATTATTTTCAAAACTGTATCTAACTAAATTTTTATTCCAGCAAAATTATTCTTTCTGAACTTAATTGTAAATGTGTAGTATTGTAGTTAACTATTGTTCATTAGATTTGTTCATTAGATTCTTTGATAAATTACAATTGGTTTTTTCCTGATAAGATGCGAATGTTATCTTTTTAATCTCATATGTTCCTCCGCAAATTCTTGCTTATTCCATTTCAATTTACTCCAATAACCAGAAAGCGATCACGCTCTTCTTCTCAATCACGTTTTTGAGAGTCAATTTTTAGATCTAATTTGATTCGACCCTCAGAGCTCTGTTCACTAGCCATTACTATCCGCAATTATCTACTCTTCAAACGTGCCATTGTTCACCGGTCGCCATTGAGCTTCGGTATCCCACGAGATGGGCAGAGATAGGCATAGATGGGCAGGAGCCAGGCGTCGTCCCGCCCGCGTTTTGGATTATCCCGACACAGACCTTTCTCTCTTGAGCCGAGCAGCACGGACATGACGAGCTGATCGAGCGCCAATCTTCGACGGTAATTTTTTTCGATCGATCGCGAGGAATGCCGATTGTAAATCGAACGTCGCGTGTACTTCATGAGCCTCCGATCAAGCAACGATGGGCCATACGCGACGTGAGCGAATCTTTCCACGGAAAATCTGCGCACCGCGCCAGAGAAAAGCGAAATACTGGTAAAAGCGGGCCACCCGCTTGCACCCACCAATCCGTCTGCAAATCGCTTAATGAACTATTGGCAAGACGAACTGTTGGATGCGCTAACGAGAATATCGTTATTCGATTACAAAGACTTTGCATCGTTCAGTAGTAAGTTGTTCACACGCAATTGTTATAGAGATAATAAAAAAGATTTGTTAAATTATTTGTTAAAATGAAATCGTCGCGTAGAAGAATTTGTTATTGTATACAAATTAATAAGAAGAATTTTGCTGGATCGATTTTGTACACGAAAAATTGTTGAAATATCTGAAAATTTAGCTAGATACAGATCTGAAAATAATTTTGTTGGATTTGTTGAATCAAAATAATTACTTAGAAGTCTCAATTAGCATGAATAACAACGCTTCAAAAAGTTTTGATATAGCAACTAGTTTGAGCGTTTTACATAATTATTTTGATGGCTCAAGAAAATTTTTTTATATCTATAGCTAAATTTTTAAATACTTCAGTAATTCATAATATTCTGTTTGTATACAACATGATGAGAAATTTCACATAGGCATATTTTCAATCTTTTATATTTTTAAAATTATACTTTTCTCTTAGCGTGTTATAAAGACAATTTAAGTAATAAAGATAGGAATATGTTTTAATATGATACGATTTTGTATATTTCTTTTTATTTCAAGGCCAATGAAACGCATAAAACTCGATCAACACTGTATTACATGCATAAATCACTTAATAAACTGTCAGTAGCATGGGAACAGTAATGATACCGGTCAGAATGGATCATGTGTGCTCGAGTATCATATCGTCAACAGAATTTACGTACATAACCGTTTTGTGGTGTGAACGTTACCTATTCTGCACCTGCGCGTCCGATGCGATGGATCGATCGCAGGATAGAGGGAACCGATATTTCCTGCGATATTACGATCGAGATATGCCTCGGTGGTGCGCGTTAATGGATTGACGACGGGCTAATTCAGTCGTGTCTCCGTGTGATTAGTCCGATTTTGCCGAAACCGATCTGCCCTGCGGTAGTAGATACCCAAACTGTACATATTCGCTTTATGATCTGAGATAACGATCTTTCGAAATCCTATATGGGATAGCAGGTGTTAAATTATTAGTCATTATTAGCATTGAAATATATCGGGGTTTGACAGAGAATACGGATCAAACTGTAAATACATCAATGTAAACCGTTAGCAACATTAATAAATCCTGTACAATGCCAAGGTTTTGCTGAAGTAACTAAAATTTTTAGCTTGATACAATCTGAAAATAATATTCTTTAAATAATAATAATAACTATAACGCTAAAACTGATTGCTTTTGCAACATTGTTCATTATGCTTGAGATTTCTACAAAATTATTTTAATGGCCCAATAAAATTATTTTTAAATTTATATTTAGCTAAATTTTTACATTGTGAAAAAATGTACTAAACTTTAATAAATATTTATTTAAATAGTGCTAACTAAACATTCACTTATAATAAATAAATATTTACTTCAAAAAAAGATAAATAAATAAAATAATGAACAAATATCTATTAAAAAGAAATAATAGATTAATCAAATTAATAGTTAAATAAATGTATCATTGTATTTTTTTAGTAAATACTTAGTTGACAATATTCAAAGGATTTATTAAAATTTATTATATTTTTTTCAGTAGAAAACTTCAGCAAAATCGTTATTTTCCATGTATTAAAGCGGATTTGAATCTCATATTTCGAGAAATAATATTATTATGTTTCTCTTTCTTTCCAATAACATAAAATTTTTATTAGTAAAACTTTGCAGGATTCGTTTTGAATAAACATCATCAGTTCTTTTGATAAATCTTTTGTTGAACAGATGTCTAAAATGGTGTCTTAGATATCATCGATATTCTTTGTTGTCTAAAATCTATCAATAAAATATAAAAAATCGTATATTCGAATTTCATGCAGACCAAGGAAATGCCGGCAAGCGTGTCATCAATACCATCTGATCTATCATCCATGTGCTCTTTGCTCGAGCAAAGCTTGCGGATCGGCGTTACAGTAGAGCATAGGATCCGTCACGTTTGTATATAATTTCGTTATGTTTTTTCTGTTTCCATCACGAAACCGCTGAACAGCGCTAACATAAGGGAAACTCGCACGTGGGAAACGGATGCGACCTCGGCACTTTTGACCGGTCGGACAATACCGGTTACGAAAGATCGTAAACGTAATTCGCATTGTCGACGACGAACGAAAATTCACGATGGCGTGAGTGCCGATACTTACACGTCCATCACTCTGGGTGTCGTACTAGTCACGAGTTCCAAGCGCCGTCAACCTGCAGCTGAAAGTATTCGGGGCAACGCGCGAGCAAGGTTCGAATAAATTACTCAATAAGAAAAAAAGCAGAAAGTGATATCGATTGCGGCGATCACGCGAATAGCTAAATTTAGTTTGTATGAACAAATCTAGCAAATCAGAGCATTCCCCCATTATTTAACATTTCATTTGCCTAACGAGACACTTATCGAAGCGAATGTGGCTATAAATATTCTTCTGTATAATCACGTTCCGAATATATAAACATGATTTACGACGGCGTATACCACGCTTCATTAAAAACTGAAGGAACGGTTGCTGCTACGTGAAAACTGTACGCGCAGATAGTCGCCTTCGTCGCCTCGCGATTTTCTTACTCGTCGCTCGGAGATAACGCGCTTTGCACGCGACAACGCGGGTCACCGGCCTCCTCGAGGTGGTGCACTCGTTATTTACCGGCTAGAAATCTCCCTATTTCGTTCTCCTGTTTGCGAGAGAACAATGGAAGGAGACTTGAATTATCGTCGATGTGACTGCTACGACGAATTGCGTATTTGTCGGATGAAATGATTCCGGACGCGTCCTTATTTTGAATTCATCCCTCTGTAAGAAGATATAATGAAATATATTGCAAAATATATAAAAATGAGCTACAATTAAAAAAATAAACACGAAGAGAGATTGATTGAATCGCTATTTATTTGGTATTTTGATACACAGTTTTTCAAGCTTTGTCAAATATATTATTCAAAAAATAATATATTAAGAGAGAGAGAGAGAGAGAGAGAGAGAGGGGGGGGGACTTAATGAAACTATGTGTATATATATATATATATATATATATATATATATATATATATATATATATATACATATATAAAAA
>Ga0157364_1000113_pt1 | contig 36523 bp, 14 predicted proteins | sample AttsexASBM2_FD_111476 | JGI IMG/M metagenome (GOLD analysis project Ga0157364, IMG submission 111476) | Fungus gardens microbial communities from leaf cutter ant in Ribeirão Preto, State of São Paulo, Brazil - Atta sexdens ASBM2 | ecosystem: Host-associated > Fungi > Mycelium > Unclassified ...
ACAATGAAATAATAAATTATATCAAATCTTGCTAAAGGAAAAACTGTAAGATTTTAAGAATGGACCTTTATCTTCTAAAGATGAATTTTTATACAAAAAATTATTATTTTAATTAATATCTATACTTGAATGTGCAAGATACAATACAAAAATATTTAAGACTAAATTTTAAACATATAAAATATGCAATTTATAAATATAAGCTTATAGAAAAAGCTTATAGAAAAATGCGAATATTCCATTTGTATATTAAAAATTGTATATTAAAAATTGTAAATGTAACTATTAGTATCATATTTTGTAAAATATAATAAAAGTAATCATGTAAAGTTTCATATCGTATATCGGATGTGTATAAAAGTAAAAGGATCATATAAGATATTCGTGGTACTATTACGAACGAGGGTCGTTCAGATACGGGAATGACAATACCTGGAGGCCAAAATGCACGTTAGAGACGCCTAACTGTCGTCTCTTATTGAAACATCATATCTGCTTACCTGTATGAAAACGGCCACTAACATTTATCCATAAAGAGAATGATCTTGAAAAGGCAACTATGTCCTGTCTCCCACTTCACCACAAAAGATGATTTTGTTCTTTATTTCATAATTCAATAGACCTACATCTACATGCAATTATATTATTTTAAATTTCAAGAACATTGAGAATCGATGGGTCTTTTACCATAAACTTTAAATCAAATTAAATTGTATCAAATTAATATATAATTAAATTAAATTAGCAAATTGTCTATTATACAAGTATTGAATGTAACAACAAATGTCATGCTCTATATGGCTAAAGTTTTGTTTTTTTTGTTATAATTCAACATTGCTTTTTTGGCGATTATTTTTAACGTCTTTTTAAAGGCGTTTTCTCTGGTTATTTTTCTTTCTGCATTTAGAAAGAAATAGTGTTAATGTAATAATAATGTAATTAATAAAATAAGTTACGTATTATTTGCAATTTAACTTTGTTATAGAATCTCAATGAATTTTTAATCATTTTTTCAATCATTGATAATTATATGGTAAATAAAGTCTCATTGTATAAACGTTAGTTAGTGAACTCACTGACAATCACAAAAATCAAGCCACTTGCAATTGCAAACAGATGTGGTCATCCCATCTATAAACTCCCCTCTCCTCTAGTAGCACATTCATCCTTCTCTGTCATTTTCGCAGCTATCTCTCAAACTTGTTCAACAGAGAGATACTGCATCCACTTTGAGGGGCAACAGAGCCATCAGTGAGGGTGCTATCGGTATCCGTAGGGAGCATCAGATTTTAGACCGCAGTAGAACGGACAAGTGCATACTCTCTCCATTATAAACGTGCCTCCCGGCTTTACTTTCGAGTGCAACGAGCCATAGAGACCGCGTCATATGTGCATTTCCTATTATTGCTTTTGATCAGCGTATCGATTTCTCTGACACCTTACTTTTGTCCGTAACGACATAATATATATTCGTTTTTTTTCCATTTAGATACTATCTTTTTTTTTATCTTCAATCGCCATTTTACCATACTTGTTTCATATATATTAACTATTATCATCACATCATATTAAAAGAATTGTTATTGCAAAGTGGTTAATACGCTTATTTTATCGAAAATTATAAATTAGCCATGGATCGAAAATTGTTAATTCACACATGATGCTTACTGCTCTCGTGGGAGCTTATTTAGTAATATGAAAATGTTTAATGATCGTCATTAATAACGATATATAATGGGATTAAGTCAAGCGAATTAGCAATATTATTTTTCCCATAGAGATAGAAGGTGTAGTGTCTATTATTACATTTCCCACCCATTATTTACGCTATTATTCAAGCTGTGAGAGAGATGTTATAATTATTTATTAGACAATTATTTTAAATAAATTATCTTACAACGCGGACCGGATTAGCAGGATCAACATCGTGAAAATTCTACTAAATCTTGTTTAACGTTTGAACAATCTCCCACTGTGATTTCAGAAAAAGAGAGATAAACGAAAAAAAAAGGCAATGCATGGAATAAGCAACAGAAAGATAGGATTTTACAAGATTCACAAGAAGGATGTAAGATCGAGATGAAATGAATACAAATGACGTTTGGGTCACCAGAACCATAATTGAACGGATTCTCTATTCCAAGGATTATCTACCTTAAACGTCCTGGGATTCTGCTTGTATCCGTCCATTGCTTTTCTACGACCAAACAAATTTCGGTCAGGAAGAAGATGTCAGAACTAGCGGATAAAGAAAAGAGTTTTATTTTTCAAAAAGCCAATGAAAAGAAACCATAAATCATATTTATATAGTATCTGTCCATTCAAATGTCCAGCTAAATAATAAATGCTTCATTGTACGAATTAAAATTCATTCATTCAGAAAGTCATATTCACTATCCTTCAACAAGTTTAGTTGAAGGATCTAAACGTGCTTCTATACTTTATTAGTATGAACTGATTTAACAAAGGACTTTCACCACCATAATCGGAAATTTCATACTTCATCTTTATTTTAATATAAATTTTCTTTATATATCAAAGAAAGAATTCTTTTAAAAATTTTCTTTACTTAGTCTAATCTGCAAAACGGTTACCATTAATAAATATAGCTGTTTAAATACAACTGTTAGTTCATTCTTTTAGATCTATAATTACCTAGGTAAGTACTTATTTTACAAATATTCATCATATAAATTTAATATATTATAAAGCAATATAGATTTTATTTTATCTTTAGTTTATTTTTTTTCTCAGCAATAATATCTATATTATAAATATATTATTTTTTGAATAATCAATAATACTGTTATGGAAATTTCAAAAACAATAAACAATGTCAACAGATTTAACAATATCCTATAAAATAGTCTCTTCTGATAAATAAATTTTTAGGCATCTTGAGATTGTATGTGTAAATGATTGGGGGAAAAATATATAAATCTTATCATGATCACGACTTTTAGCATATTTTGCCAATTAAAATACGGCGACGTTTTACGAGCTGGCGTAAGCCAGTCTCTCACTTCGTTTGTGTTCCCAATGGTGTCCTTGTTTCGTGCTACGCGAGGTGAATTTACTTCGTTGCTTTAAATGCAAATCTGACATTGGCGGAGAAATCTACTCTGAACGACGCCCAGCAATAATGTTTAGATGATCGATGAAAACCATTAATTTTGATAAAGAATTATTAACACAGAAATATACTAATGTTAGTTTTGCTATTTTAAAATAATTTTAGTAAAACAAAAACTAATTATAATTGTGTAATTACTGTAATAAAGACGCGTAGCGCACGATAAAAAGTTTATTAAAAAGTCACGGCAAGTTTATTAGATTTCATTGTTTTAATAAGTTTAGTACAAGAAATTCTCAAGAGACGTCGATTATAATTAAAAGTGAATCGCTTGACAAAGAAAATTACATCACAGGTAATTTTCTTCGTCCACAGAAAACTTGCGTTCTCACCTACAAGCAAAATCTATTATTTTTTAAATAAAAAAGTTTTAAACTAATAAAAAAATCTTTAAAAGATAATGCCACAATTGTAACAATTTATATTATTTTAAATTATATAAATATTATAATAGTTATAAAAAAAATATTTGAATTATGAATTATATTATTTTAACTGAAATGATTCTTTGTCGCAATCTTATCTTCCTTTAAATGTGTAGCATTTATCTTGCTTTTATCAGTAAAATTTCATATTCGCTATTTTATAAGAATTTGCTTAAAAAAGATATACTATCAACTTGTTCAAATGACGCACGCACGCAGATCAAACTTAAAACACTGCCGGGAGGTATTCGGTATATCGTCACTATTAAGCAGGACACAGTGAGAAGAGCGAAGAGAGAAAACCGTCTTCAAAAGTCGGTCCAAGCTATGGTGGTAGTGATGCGACCTACCCGTAAGAGAGTGGAGAGACGTTTCCAGAGCGTGGTTTAGGGTAGATAGGGGCGAAAGTCACTGCACAGCCCCTGTGGGGGCCACTAGCCGGCTTCGTGCTCTCGTCGCGACTTCAGGAACTCCTGTTGCCGACTCTGCTGAAAGCTGTACACTTGGAGAACCGATGGTGCGGGACGATGAGCAGAAAAGTGGACAACGTCCTGTGAAAAAATATTATAGAACGTTTGACCACCCAAATCTCAATTGTAAATCTCAATTGTTTATGAATATTTTTAAAAATATACACGACAATAATCTAATTATGTGCATTATGTTTGAAAAATAACAATTTTTATAAAAAAATATGTTAAAGGAAGAAAATGTACTTGTGTTATAATATGTAATATATGAAATCTTAAGATAATCACATTCGCGTGCTGCTGTATAACGTTAAGGGATGTTGGACCTCCCGAAGGTGTCTGAACTTCGTTCTCTCTGCCTATAGACGCATTTGTTGCCCTATCTTCCTCTTTGTGTGCTGTCGGTATCGCGTGAGTGCCATGGGTGTTAAACTTTATTAATATCCTTATCAAAAACAGCGACGTGGATAACTGCGGTAGTTGCAGTTCGCGGGATTCGGAAGTTCCGCCGCTCCTCTCTGTTCGAGAATAGTTCCTGGGGTTTCTCCCGTGGGCGCCGTGGCCAGCCGTTGGGTTTGCGAGTCCTGAAGGACTCGTCCGTATCTCTGGCAAACTATCGTTCGGGACGTGTACAAGAGGCGGGATAGCCATCGACGTAGTTATATACTGTTTCGTGCGTGTACTATTGTCTCGAGATCTGGAGCGAATTAAAGTTCCGCGAAGAAATCTGTAAATATCAGATGACAATTCTTCAATGACAAGTTAAAGCAAATTTTCATTAAATATATTACATATATTTTTATACTATGTGATATGACATAAGTCATATCACATAGAATTATGTGTAGGATAAAAGCACTGAATGTGGATCAGACACGAGTTCATATCATTTTTTATATTTAAATAATTACAGTATTTTCGATTAAATGGTACATATTACAAGATTTTTTAGTATTTATCTCTTTTAAGTGTCAATTGATTTTAATTTATTAGGAACAGCGTTACACATATTGATATCGTTAACTAATTAAATATGGGATTAACTAACGTATGTATACCTTTAAACATTCATTCAATGTATAATATCATAAGAATTGCCTTATGATTTTTATAATAAGTAGTAAATAGCATTAGATTTCATGAAAAAAGTTAACGTTATGATCAATTGAGATTAAATATATCCGCGAGTTTGTTTAATCACAAGTTTGTTATATAACGATATTTATATTGCATAAATTTATTATAAAAATGTTTAAAAACTTATCAAATCTTACAAATAATGCCATCCCGAAAAGATTTATTTGTTTTAAAACTATTTTTATCAAAATAAAATATAAAATAGTATATCTATATGCAAAAAGTGTTACTGTTCTTAATTTAACTGTTTTTTATGTTTTTGCTAAATGTTTAATTTTCATTAATTTTTTTTAATTATCATTTTTAACTGTCACTAATTTTAAATAAAAATGAATGTGTTAAAATTGCATCATTCTCCACAATTAGATCCACATCATCAAAAATTATCCATAATGTCTTTATGATCAATCTTTATAATCTATCATTACTACATTATTAAATATTTTATTAATTGTTCGATATTGTTCTGGATAAAAAAATATAAATTTTTTTTATAGAGTCATCCACAATTAGTGGTTTTACTTTATGTGTTTCATTTGTTTCGTATCATATAACGTTAAAAGTGCACATTTATTTAAAAAATATACATTTAATGTGTTAGTATATTAATTTTATGTTGCATATATATATTTACAATATATATAAATATACACGCAAAAGACAATTTTGCTGAAGTATCTACAAATTTAATTAGATACGGATCTGAAAATAATTTTGTTGGATCATCGAAATAATTACATAATAGAAAAAAATATGATGAGAAACGTTGCAAAAATTCTTGACATTTTAACAATTCAGTTTGAGCGTCCTATATAATTATTTTGAAGATACAACAAAATTATTTTTAGATTTAGATAAATTTTTATATTTTAGCAAAATCATTCTACCAATGTACATATTTCTAATACTTTTTTTTAATGTAACGAAGTGTAAATTGCTGTAGAAAATATATGTAGAATGGTAACAATGGATATCTAATTTTGTACTTGATTAATGACAGAGGTAACGTGACGACATGGCGCGTTAACATATTATGACCTTTCAGAATATTAGGGTCTTTAAAGCCCTTTATGATCTCGTAAACAAGGTGAAAATGGATTTTCGACAGCATTAACAAAGATTTCTGGTTGATATATTTTCGCAAAATCAATCATGATATCTGCAAAGATAATTCTATTAGTTTTACACGTTTAACTTTTAATAAATATATATTTAATAAAAGTATAATTTATGTTAAATTATAAATTTTGATATATCATAGCATATATTACATATTATTTATTCGAATAGATAACATTAACATTTTAATTGCATAATTATAAATTATTATATATAAATTGTGAATTAATTTTAGTACAACAATTAAACAGGCATTTATACGTTGTTTTATATACATAAAACTGATTCAAATTTTTACAATATTTAGCTTTGGAAGAAATGTTTTCATAAAGAAGAAAAATTTTACTTTAGAAGATCTGTGATCGCACAGCATGAAAAATGCATTAAACATAAAACTTTATTATGTTTATATATTTAGTATTTCTGATATGTGGAATGGTTATTTTACATTTGCTTATTTTACAAAACAATCTTTGTAAATTGTGAAGCAATCAGCGACGTTTAAAAAAGAGTTAATTGCTTACATCCAATTATATACTATCTTGAATACGCGGTAGTCTCTGTGGATGTCTCAAACTAATCTTGTTATAAACATGAAAGAGAAACATTCTGCTGAATTATCGACGAAATATAAACAGGTAAACTCTCTGGTAATATAAGAAAGTATTATCTGATCTCTATTCCTACGTTATGGTTTATCAGATTTTTATAATCTTTTTTGAAATTCAATTCAATTCTTTATTAATATTACCAATTAATGAATATTTTATTTTTTTTTGTGATGCATTGCTTTTATTGCAACTATTTATTTTAATAAAGAACTTTGGATGAATCACGGTTGACCACTTGCGAAAATTTAGTTAATTCTAATCACCCATTGGCGACGAAAGGTTGTAGCGCTTCATAGTAGGGAGTAGGTAACGAGGACTATACGGTAACCCACGCCAGTAAAGTTATGATGGTTTATGAATACTAGCGTAACGAATGCTACGGTAACCCCACGCACCCTACTGAATGGTGCGCCGTTATGCCATAATAATACGAAACTATAACGCGTGATTTTCTATGCTGAAAATTGTTTTACGCCTATAAATAGAACCTGCTGTGCAGCGACAGTTGGTACATAAAATTATAATGACTACCGATATGCTCTTCTTTTTTTTGTGCAGTCTTTTTCTTGTGTAATCAAAGTAAACAAATAAAATACTATTAATTAAAATTAATGATGCATTTTTTAAATAAAAATATCATTTCTCTAATCTTTTATAATACAGAACTTAAGAACTTTAAAATAATTTATGAAATACAAAGGGGATATTATACGATATAATTGTAAGATTTAAACAAAATTGTGATAATATATTTTGAACATGTTAATTATTATACATGTGTATAACACATATACATATATTGCATTGTGCTTAAAATTGAAAGATTATTGATTTTTTTTTTAATAAAAATCTGATCTCTTTAGGAATCATAATAATTTAGTTTTTTGAACATATCGATGATTGTTGCAAACTGGTAGATGAGTATCAAATATAATATATGAGCTTTAGCAGGTACAGCAACACAATACGTTCTAATGCCGAATTCGCTGGTCAGGCATTCAGAAACATGACGTATCGTTGACACAGCTACGGGGGGTACGATAGCTAGCAATTTGTAAGAGGAACCCCCCGTGGAGGGGATGTTACTGAGTCGCATTTAGCTTAGGGCGCAATATGCTATGGCACTTGATTAAAACGCCATGGTGTAGTCTTTGCAGTATAAAATACTTCTAAGTAGCGATGCAAGGGGATGACTCCACAGAGGTTAATTTATTCTTTGAATTGAAAAGCAAAATGTTACAAGATACTTTTCGCATTTTAAACAATTATTTCTTGCTCGTAAATCGTGCAAATTGTGTCACAAATAATCTTTTAAATATAAACAATAAAACATTAATATTTAAGATAATAAATTTAACTGAATTAAAAGATATTTGTAAAATGAAATGAATATAAAGAAGATATTAGAAAAACTAATATTATCTAAGTCTTTGAATCTATAGTTATATTTGCATTTCTTTCTCTTAGAATTTTACTATTTATTTGCCATACGGTCAGTTGTAGCATGTAATATGATATAGTAGCACATTAATACAGCATCGAGAGGGCTCTAGCAAGATATACCGACAGATGGAAGTGTTAATAATGAATGGTTGTGCCCCTCGCTGATAGTTGGTGAATTGTACTATTAAAGATGAATATTTTTTAGTAAGAAAACAAAATTTACTCACAATATAGTACTTGATTAATTTAAAAATCGTTGCGCACAAAATTTAATCTTTATAAGTAGACTGCGGATATTTATGCAAAATATTTAACTAAATATTTTGCATAAAATGAATATTTTGCATAAATTGCATATTTACAGATGGCAATCTCAACCTTTTTACTTTACTTTTTAATAACTCTTTAACGAACAATGATCGACTGCTAAAACTGTCCAATGGTTAATTTTTTAATTAAGTATTTTGCATATCCGCAATCTATTTATAAATCAACGTGGTAAGAGACACAAAAATATTTTAATCTTCTAAACTAAGATAAACTGACAAATTTGTGGTTCATTTATCATGAATGAAGCCTAAAGCATTACAAATTAACCACATAATAAAAAACTGGGCCTAAGACCCTAAATAGCTTTTAAAGATGCCGAACATGCCGATTTAGGTATACGAAAAGATTATTTCGGTTATTGCACAGCCTAATGTGTTTGTCATATTGTGGTTGAGACGGAAGCGGAAAATGAGCAAACCATGAAAGGTAACGAAGGAACAGGAAGGACGGGAGGAGGATTTGAGGGTCCGGTGCGAAGCTGGGCCGAGGGCAGGACGACATAATGGACACATTAGTGCCTGGCCTCCAGTTTAATTAGTTTACATTACCGTGGCATCGTCACCACCGCGAAGGGGTTGGCCACGGACGGGAAGGAGAGAACAAGCGGGGGCGAGAGAGCGCGCACGCGGCACCGTAGGGGCAGGCCAGGTTGATTAATCGGGAAAGTTTGATGCGAGTTGACGGAGACGCTAATCACGCCTCGTAACCGAATAATACTGCGCGCTCTAACTTGCAATATTCATGAACCGCTCGACGTACACGTAGCAAACGGAATCCATTATCAACGACACTCGTTAAATATCGTTACTTGAGAGAAGAACGTGGATACGTGCTTTACGCGATTCACATCCCCTCTTCCGAGCTACACTTCTGCCAATAAAAAGTCATTTCGATATAGAGAGTTTAGTGAAATTTTACAGAGAAAGCTTTGTATGACTTAAAAGTTAAGATCGATAAATAAAATTTTTTTGCGTCACTATATTTGTTTCTGTCTAACAGTCTAATAAACGAATATGTGAAAAAGTTGTTTAAACTTTTTTTTGGAAAGAAGTTAATAACGAATTTAAAGTACACAGGAAGCTCTTTGGACGCATCGTATTCTCGAAAGCACGTTGACCCAAATCGTGTTGTTGGCGATGCTGTCCAACGGATTATATCGTGCCATCTCGCTACGTTGAGCGGCACAAAACGTGCGGAGATTGAAAGGATTACGACGTCCGTTGCCGGAGCGAGGGGTGTGGATTCGCGTGCACACGCGAACAAGCGAGACGAGAAAGAGGTGCGGCATAGTTCATTTAATTACAAATTCCATTAAAATGAATGCCAGTTCAGAAACAAACTCCACATATCTGCATTAAGCCGCGGGGCAACATGTCTTAATCAGGTTAATATAAATATGAAATATGCAGCGAGTGTTAGCCATGGGTTGCTCGCGGGTAAAGGGTTGCGTGGACGTAACCGGCATACGTGTGCCACCACCTTACGACTCCTGGGGGGCGCCTTCATATTAACCCTTGCATATTAAGCGCGCGATAACCGGATTCTCTAATATTAACGTTGTCACTCGACGCTCGCCGTGGCGTCAACTTACTCGACGGTCCTTACCAAATGCCATTTACCCGAAGACGGATCCATCTCGTTGACGAAATAATGCACGAGCCGCGTGCCATTGCTCGCCCGTGGGTAAATCTTGACGGCTTGCGGTTGCTTTTAGTATGAGGATGAAGCAAACGTTTATACATAGAAACCAAATAAAACCGTGTCAGTGTGTGACGTCAATTTTATTTATACAATAGTTCATGTGATATAAAGATGATCTTTTGCTAAAAAGAATAAAATATATCTTGCATTATATATGAAATGTACACGTGAATACAATGTCTGTATAAAAATAAAAATAAAAATATAGCATAATTCCTGATCTTCGGGAGTCTTTAAAGCACAGTCATTTCTAAAGAAAGTATCCTATCAAAGCGCGGCAAAATTACGTGGCACAAGGTTTGTCGACGCGTGCAGTGTAAACTTTAATCAAGCTATGCCCGGGTCAGAGAGCAAAAAATGCCCGAGAGAAAAAGTGCGCAGGAGTGAAAAACCAAAGGAATGCAAACATTTCGCTCGGCTCGATATTTTTCAATATAGTAGCGACGCCGCTAGTCTGACCACCAGGGGAAATCTGGCGTGGTCTCCGAGACTGGACGATATTATAAATATTAGATCAATTAAGAATTAACAAACGGTCACCGTCCTACCTCTGAGTAACGAAAAGTAACGACTTTATAAGTCACATACGGTTTCGCGTATGTGCAAGTGTCAACCATCGCGGCACGTATAAACGAGAGGGAGGAAGAGAGAGAGAACTGCCGCGAGAAAAAGAGGGTGGCATAGAAGAACGGCAGAACGCGAATAGAGAGAAAGAGAGAACGGGAAACGAGAGAAGGAACGTTCGTGCGTAGTCCCAAAGTCCCAGAGCCGATCCTGCCAAGTTATTTAAATTCAAATTCGAAATATCGTCGGGGGTTGCTAACATATTGTTTGTTTCGTTTGGACCGCGGCGATAGTGAGAGGGTGAAGGCTATCTCGCGGCCGAAAATATCCCCCTCCTCGAACCCCATATACGATTGTCACAAGTTCTCTACCAATAAAAACAGCTGACTTTCCAATTTATAATCACTTGTAGCAATCATGTTTTGTTCCAATCATGTTTTGTACAATAATTTAAGAAAAAAAAAAAGAGAAAATCATTCTATCAAAAGTGTCAATGTAAAACGTATAAACTGTGCCATTTTTAATCTGATATTTGTAATATGCTTCATGTCTTCTACGTTTCATGTCTTTCGCGCCTGTCCAGATCTCATTTGCATACGTGAACGAACGCAATATGCTACGTACGTTGTCGGAGTTCCAGCACGGCACCGATGTCGTGTTCGCGTACACGGTATATTCCCTATCCCTTAACAATTTGCTGCTAACATGCCGAGGAAACCCGCTTGTGACCGTTCTACGACCCTGTACAGATCTACAGGCATCTTCAAAGTTTCAAATCCTCTACATCCATCGGAAGCGAATGTAGATTACTGTGCAGTATGCAGGACTTCATATTCATATCTTGTTCCGTCGACCTTCATTATTGCGTTCATTGCGATCATAGATTATACCATTACTTGAAATGTGCGAGATAAAGGCCGGTATTCATAGTCAGATCTTATATTTAAGATCATCTTAAATACAGTCTTAAGATGTCATGAACCAATCAGAGAGCAACATTAGCATCTTAAGACATTGCTTAAGACAATCTTAAAATAAGAACGGACTATGAATACCGTCCAAAGACGACTGAGACGACTGAGAGTTATACACTGCCTATTAAAAGAAAAAATGAACATACATCGTTCCCTAATATTGTCAAGTATCACGGATACGGTAGGAAAGATGATATAGTCAGGAGAGATAGAGGTCCGGAAGCTTTTTAAGCTTTCGTTGCCACTTGTGCGGGTCAGTCTGCAAAAAGACTTAATTAATGACCAGCCTCTCCCTAAGGACGTCTATGGGACAGCGCGGAGGAGAGACGAGGTGAGCGAGAAGCAGTGAGATGACGGAGTGCCCTCCGAGGAACGACCCTCGATGCAAACTCCTCGTATGAATATGTCTCTGCTAATTCAAACTTCGTCCCAGAGGTAGATGCCGCCTGTTTACGGGGAATATTAAAAACTTTAACGTCGTCTGCTTGACCGGCTTCGTCGAAAGCATCGTTACGACATGTGTGTACCCATAGATATGCATAAGTCTTCATGCTGAATGTATATCGCAAAAATGGACCATCGCTGACATTATTCTGTCGCTTTATCACGAAATCTTCTTCCTTCGCAAAGCTTATTCTTTTGAGCTTGGAAAGCATTTGAGAATGAAGTTTTCCTACTAACGGATCTATCGCAATTTAACGCGGTCATTCCGTACTTTCTTTCCGCGTTTACTGCTACTCGGTAATTTTACGAGCCGTCTTTTTTCCGCCAAGATGTGATCGTATAAGAGTGCCGTCGAGACATGTACAATTCAGTTAGAGGTGCCATAAGAGCGGTTTTACGTCATATCGTACCACCCTGATCCTCGTTTCCGTTGCCTTCTTTGGCCGATATTTTATTTAGGCGATAATTGAAAATTCCACGGAATACGACCGATGGATTTGTCACCAAGGAAGGTTTTACACCTACCTTGAATTTCCCATAGCACCTCCTTCCGTCGTATCCTGCGAGCAAGACTCGCTTCTTCCCTTCGACATGCTATGGTGTCGTGAAATACGGCGGAAAGTGAGAGAGATCGTCCAAGGAAATGACGATATCACAGCTTTATTGACCGCCTCACGATGCTATTTTGTAATCATGTGTAATCTGTTTTAAAAACCTGTACATTATCATTTAATATGTCTACATCTTATGTGAATGTATCGAAAATATAAAAAAATATAAGAAGAAATACATATTTAATTTTAATAAATAATTTTAATTAACGGAGTGTCCCGAATTTAAGTGACAAACTTTGAGAGCATATAAGGGATCAATAGATAAACTAACAAAGAAAAAATTCTTTTAGATATATATGCTCATTTTTGTTTCGTTTTGAATCGCACAAACATAATTTTCATTCTTGTAGTTATTTATTACTTATTCATTCGTACTTTTATTTATTCACTTCGTCACTTGCTTAATGCAGATATTATTCAAAATGTTAGCTTTCCGCAGCATTGTACGGCCAGCTCGTGTTGCAATCAAACATTGATATGGTTAACGTAATGATTTCGTCGATTTGGCACTTTTTTTTAAATCTTTTGAAAATCGATGCAGATTATTCTTTAAGGTATTATTGTTGAAGCCATGCACAAAAACAGTTTATTTATTTGATTTCGCTTTGAAAATAATAATATTCCAAAAATTATGTTATGTCTTTTTCTGCGATTTTCTTCAAAACAAAGAAAAAACAAACATATCTCTTCAAAAGACTTTTTTTCTTATCGATTTTCTATCGAAATTTGATCATTTAAATTCGCGACATCCTGTATATACACGGAAAGAATGATTTTACTGAAAAATCTGGAATTTCACTACATACGGATTTGAAAATAATTTTGTTAAACTGCTCAAATAATTATATTTATTAGAATAATCTATTTTATAACTGCATAAAATTATTTTTATTTCTCAGTAAATTATGATGCGTTCATACATATATATATATATTTTTTATTTTTGTATAAATTTTATATTTTTACACAAAATATTTATTCAAAATATTTATTTCTTGCAACAAAGATTTGTTATCTTGGAAAAAGGATTTACTTTGAAATCAAATTCATCTTTTCAATGTTTTCTCAATCATTGGCTTTCGTCAGAGGCCGATACATCTTAACGGATGGTCCAGTAATGCGTAGTAGAAGCGATGAAAATTTGGCGGTCGGTCTGATGTGAAGGCGAAGAAAGGCACCCTGCACTTACCACGGTGAATGTGAGCGGATATGTGGAAACGTGAAAACGTGTGTGGAAAAGCGCGTGGAGCTTGGAATGAGAACGAGAGGTCAGGGGTGAGAGCGAGTGTGGATTGAGGGGACCCCATGGAGTCGTGAAATCCATCAGACCAGGCCTCGAGCCCCGTTTGCTGGCGCTACTTACGGCGGTGCGGCAAGAACAGCATCAACGGAACTGAGAAGACGTAGAAGATGTCGAGGTGGCAGAGGGGCTTGAGGACCAAGAATAAAATATCATCCACGGTATGTCCCCTTTGAGAACGCAACATCTTTCTCCATCCTCTCCACTTTTTGCTCTTTCGCCTCTTTGGATCTCTCACCTATTCCTTCTTTCTCCTTCTGCCACAGAAGATGCTTTCTTAGCGTCAGTCTGCCGAGGAGTGCACGAGTTGTCACTCGTATTCTCAAATTCGACGGTTCTAGCGATGCAGTGCCATGTACATCCAAGATTCCATCGTTGAGTTTTCAAAGGATCGCTGATAGAGTGCATTGGCACGTTGGAAATGCAAAATTGTCAAGAGTATATCTTAAAAATTGTATGATGTGTTATCAGGCATTCAGTCTCGTCTATAAATGTCATGACGAGATACATCAAAGTTCGTTTCAAAATACGCATAGTTGTTGCATATATAATTGACAATTCAAATTGTATTTAATGCGTATGTAATTAACAAAGAATTTTATATTATTAAAATTAATGTCCCGTCATATCCATCACAGATAGATGAAATGTTTATTACAATAACAGAAAAGTGCATTCGTTCTTTCGATCTGCCTTTTCTCACCACTTCGGATCAATCCAGAAACTATAAAATCGCGTAGCCCGAGCTTCTTCGGCAAAATTCTTCGCCTGGGGGATCGCGCGAAGACAAGGACGCGAAAGAAGAGGCGGTCCTTAAATCTGAAAAATTAAATTATATCGCCGTAAAGAACGATGCCCGAGGGTTTAGTGTCTTGTAGATGGGGCCGACTGACGTGTATACGGCGCGGAGATCGTTGAATAAAAACAGCATTAGTCCGTGCATAATGTATGGATGATGGCGACGTGTCTTGTACCAGCGCGACTCGTACGCGAAGGGAAGAGGGGGTTGGAAAGCTCAGACCAAGTAGCCGACTAGCTAAGGGAGCTATACGAGAATGCTGGGAGTCGTAAAGCTCGCGACTGCTCGCACCTCGCCCGTTATAATAATTTAGTTCATGAAATTCATCCCGGTACCTCCCTTCGTCCAAATAGTTGTCACGCTATCCAGGGATGCAAAAGCAACAATTTCAATTATGCACAAAAACAATACTTTGCATATAATAATAAATATTTATACATAAAGAACAGTTAAGCTTTTAACACTCTGCCAAGTTTTCAGATAAATACTCAGCTGATAAAATTATTTCCTACAAATTCGTTGGAGATTTCAATTCTAGCCTTGAAGAAATCCTGGCGCAGTGAAAGAAGTGAACGCTAGTGGTAGAAATTACAGATAGCGTCATATAGAATAGTGCGGAAGATATTGCTGGCAAAGAATTTCGATATGAAATCAGCGAAAAGAGCAGGCGGGCGCGATAGGGCGCCTACCACAGACAAAAAAATATATTATTACAGAACGGCATGAAATACCGATTTGATTTATCAAACGGGAAATCCTATCATCTCCATACTACAGGACTTTTCACTCCGGGTCTTTGATTAAAATGCGAGCTTAATCATCGCACTCTGCAGCCACCTGGGGACTTCGCTCGTCGCTCGCTATTTCCTCTCACCCTCACGTCCTTCACCCTCCGATACAGGGCCTCTCTATCTTTTCTTTTCCACGTCTCAACGAAAGCTGGAAAACCAAAAGGATAATGCATGACGCGGTCTTTTGTTGCTCCGCGGTGACAGAGAGGCGAGGTATGACGAGAAGAAATAAGCATCTTCCTGCCTTCCCATTTTAAGATATTAAAATGTGTCATCAGCTGATGCCTTCGTTACTGCATTGTGATGGATCCCGCTCGCTATCTCCTTCTTGCGACGTGTTTCCGCGTCCTCACTTCTGCTCCAGTATACTTCTACTTTAATTACGAGAATGCTACTCGGTTTAGATAGAAAGAGTGTATATTGCCTTACGTATTTTCTCAGACTACGTCTTTGTAATACTTTCGAGAAACATATGAATTGATTAGTATTTTATATATTTTGCCGTATTATGCCGCATTAATAATTCTTTACACATATATTATATAAGTATAATGTAAATTTATGTTATCTTTTTTAATATCTTTTATTTAAAAAAATTATTTAATAAATAATTGTATAATTCTATCTTGCGTTCATTTAATATGTTGCATTTCTAGTAATAAATTGGTTATAATGGTGAGGATGAAAGTTTCCTGTTCAAGAGAACAGAGCCACAAGTCTTATGTCTATAGGAGAAGAGGTGACGATTGACAATCGTCAGTTTTCCAATTTTCGATAAATCATCTTGAGACGACCGCGCAAGGGCATCAATAGATCCGCGACGATATCAGGGTGTAAGGCGTCGGCGAGAATGTAGGGTGAGTAGGGGATGGGGAAGTCGGTGGCGAAGGTAGAGGGTGGAAGACGGAGAGGAGGGAAGGGGTGGTTCTTGGGGCTTCGTGAGAGGATGGGTAGGCGAAGTAGTAAGGGAAGGGGATGGGGAGGGGGTGCAATTTCCGCGGCTCGTGATTGGGGCAGCCTCCTCGGGGAGCAAAAACTCCATCTACAAATGAACAGCCGTGACAAGAGCCATAATTTCTCGGGGCTGAGCCGCAGCTACCGTGGCTTCTGCCAGCCGCAACCTTCCTTTTCGTTTCTGACATGATCTTATACACAGAAGATGGCATATAGTCATGTCGAAGAACTCAAGAATTCAGAGCCTAAAGAATCTCTTATTGTTGAAATGTTTATACTTGCTCACAGAGTTTTCAGCGTATATTTATAGACCTTTCGATAAATTTATGAACTCACAATATAGATTTTCTATAAGCTGTCATTAGATAGACATACATATTATATTATTTTGAAAAGAATATCTTCTCTCTCTCTCTCTCTCTCTCACACACACACACACACACACACACACACATACACACACACATTAAAATTTATCATTAAAAATATTAAGATTTATCAGACACAAATTATATGAAAAGATTGTAAAATTTTAAAAAAAGCAAATTATAAATTATTTTGTTTCAATAATTTTTAGATAGTTATTTTTCTTGGTATACACATCTAATGGATAACTTGGCGTATCCGTGTCGAATGTCATTTCAATTCGCCGCAGTCGGGCTCGATCGAGAGATACTGATATCGTGACACAGAGCGTCAGACTAGATAGAAACGACTTTCTGAAAAGTTTCTTTCGACGGCACCTCTCGTGTCGATCTTGGCGTCGAGCTTCACTTATATTTCAGAAGTATTCCGAGCTATCCTCTCGCTCGATTTAAAACTGCACGATGTTATACGCAGCGACCTCGGCAGCACAGTTTCGCCGAGCGACCGGCACGGTCGATCTATCAGTGGCAATTCCGGGTTGCAACCGAGAACACGGTTATTCGCGCGAGGGGAAGGACGGGACGCCATTTTCCGGTGAATTTCTCGGTTGGTAATCCTACCACGTCTGTGGAAGCGAGCCCGACCCTCCGATCCTAACCGGATCACGCCTCGAGGATGATGTATGATTGTGCCCACGAAAAAATTAAACGTACTTGATAAATAGAGTTGGCGGCAGTGACTGCGCCCACGGAAGAGTGAGGGGAAGGAAGTGAAAAGGTCGGTTAGACTGTTAGACCGTGTGCCGTCAGCATAGCGCGTTAACTCGACCTACCGCGCCTTTCGGTTTTCCTCTGAAATTCAGTATCCCGCGGGACGGCCCGCGCTCGGTGGTTCCGTGTTGGAGATCGCGTTCGTTCGATCACACTTTCTGTAAATCATTAAAGCCTTTTAGCACGTTCAGCTCCGTTGAGGAGACCGTGTCATTGCGTTTCCTCTGATCGAGCTAGTACAAACGAAACGCTTGTGCTGAAATTTACGCTCGATCAAACAAATCTTTTTTGAGATAAGAAGAAACATTTATGATACATAAGAAATATTATTTTTTATAAAGTCTAAATATTCTATAAAACATATTGGTCATATTTTGAAAAATTAAAAAAAGCATTTCTATATAGACCTTTAAATAATGTCCTAAAGACATCCAAAGGATGTCCTTTGAACATATTAAGATGATCTCAAAATTGTCTCTTGAATAAAATGAATGGAATTATTACTATATTTAAAACATTCTCGTATCCAGTATTGCATATAAAAATTTAATATTTATCATTGGATGTAATATATTATGTATTTAATGCCGCTTCCAGATAACTTAGTTATGTTTTACCGAATCAAAGTTACAATCCATAGCAAAACGATTCGAAGCTGATGCGAACTCTTCTGAGAGGGTAGACCAGTTTCCAAAGTCCAAGTTTTAGCCCCGAAGGAACTGACCTCTATTACGCGGGGTTAACCGCTTGGCATTCTCACTTCCGGCAAGACTTTGATTGGTCTCCCAATCCTATTAGTCCTAGATACCAAACCTTTATGACATTTCGGTTTTGTACTATAATTGGAAAGTTATTTTGAAGATAACATTTTTTATATAACAACGGAAAACAATTGAAATTATTTATATTTATTTTACAAGATAACTGTTTTTAACTGACAATAGATTAATTAAAAATTTACTTAATAAACTAATTAATTAATTTATTATTAGTATGTTTTAACATAAAGGAATAACATAAAGGAATACGCAAAATTAATAATAATACAGCTATTTTAGACATTAATTTATTTGATTCAAAATAGAATATATATATATATATATATATATATATATATATAATGTATGTTACTCAACACTAAAATATAACAAAATTCATTGTGTTATACTGCGAGAAAATATATTTTACATTTAATAATCGGAAATTTTAATTATATATTATTTCAACAAACAAAAGAAATATACTTGTTTTATAAAGAAAAAACTGTCGCGTTTGTATGCGTTATTTGTAAAATATTCGTCGCTATTCGAGATATTTTTCATCGCGTACCGATTTTCACATTTACCCGATTTCGAGGTAGGAAAGCGTATAGATCAGACCCGTGTAAGGTACTACCTTCTTCGTGCATTCCACGTTTCAAAGCATATGCAGATGGATAGATGGAAACCTGTGACGTCGGTTCCCGCCTTGCCGTGGAGTCTCCGGAGACATCGTGTGTCGCGACCCTAAATAATACACGAGCATATTTTTCTATCGCACATGCGATGTCGTTGGCACCGTTGAAAATACACGATTGTCCCAGCATCCCAATTTATTTTCAAGTTTTAAAAGAAAAAAACGCCTTATAAGTTTGAATTATTATAAGAAACGAATAGAATAATGTTTCATAAATTTTCCAATATTACACAAAGTTCTATGGAAAAATTATGCATTTCCTATTGACATTATTTCGAGCGTGTTCCGATATTATATAGTAGGCATTTCGTCAATTTTAGATATTTGCTTAATTACATATATTATAAATATTTATATGTACACAAAGCAAATTAAAATTAATATTTTTCTCTATCTGTATATTTCGTAAAATTTTTTATTTTTTGGAACTGAGAGACAAAAAATTTTTTAAATAGAATTTATTCATTATTTTTGATCAATTTCAAGAATAATTTTAGAATAATATCCTTTATAAGATAATTTTAATAGATAAATTAGTTTATTTTTAATATATTGCTTGCAAAACAGAACAATGCATAAGAATGTATAAAAATTTATGCATATAACGATTTTGATATTATTTTCAATTTGTACAAATACAACAAATAATGAGATTAATTTAAATTTGTATGATAATAGATTTTATCTTAACTTTATATTATACACAAACAAATTTTAAATATAAAAAATTTTAAATTATAATTAATAATAATTTTTAAAAAATTTCATTTTATGGAAGTGCCATATTGAGAATAAAGATTGAAATAGAAGACGCACGTAGAAATTCTCGCGTTCATGAGGGAAAGCGGTGAACAGTGGGCGGCGGTTTTTGCAGACGATATTAAAACTATATGAAGATAAATATCGTCTTGGCTCAAAACTTGAAAAACAAGTATTAAGTTATGAATCATAAAGATACATTGTTGAATTACGATCGCGTTTCATTACATAATAACTGAAAATCCTTCAGAGCTGTTAATTTTTTAACTCTACAACTATATAATATATTCTACAAAATAACTTATATTATTTATTGTAAATAAAATTATATGCCAATAAAATAATTGTTCTAACATGAGTGAGAAGTAATGTTTTAGGTTAGTGTCATTAATAAATTCACATCTTACTTACATTGTATCTTTTGTTACGCAATTCTTAATTTTGCAAAATTTCGTACTTTTGCAAAGCCTTGCAAAATTAATCTAAAAGCAATTGGGGTTTGCTTAACGCGATGTTAGAAAGTCGATGGCCTTACGGATGGCCGCAGCCACGCGCTTTCATCGCGCAAGTGCAGGAGGTTGGAGCTGTGCTCTGCAATTAAGAGCGAGGTCCCTGCAAATTAAGAGTTAAGGTGCATAGGTGACCCCGTCGGAGTGGGGGCCCAGGCGGCTGGCGGATTTCACGGGGGTTGAAAGCTGCGAAGGCGGTACCGGACACGCCCCTGGTGGCCGTACGCGCAACCACTGTGCGCCTTTCCTTGCGATATTCCACCTATATACCCCTGAAAACCCTAGTACACCCCGGCTGTCTCTATTCCTACTCACTCCACCCCCTTTGCACTCGACAAGACGGCCGGGCTATGCACAGAATCGGCGCGGAGGGCGCGAACCCACTGTGCACCATCGCACCGCGCATCTTTCGATATCTTTTTATTATTGTACGAAAGTACAGCCGCCATTAATCCTCGTACCCCCAATGCTTTCAAATCGGAGATGCGGTCGGGGGGGGGGGGCGGGGGTAAGGTAGCTCTACACTCTCTTCAGCAAACTATAATGTATGCATTTCTAGGAGAGCGTATATAGTTGTACGATTTCGAGATATTACGCAATACATGATTTTGTATATTTATATCTTAAATATTTTGTTTTTTGTAAGTTTTAATTTTTTACGATATATTTATTAATTCACGTATATATTAATTTAGATAGATTTTGTGTGGAGCTAAAAAAGAAAATGGAGAACGATTAATATTATTCTTAAAGAAATTGTTACTAATTAAAAATTAAATATATTTTTTCAAAGAAAATACATTTTTATTATTTGTTAAGAAAAGAATTACTATAAATAAAAGGTTGGATGGCTTGTTAGGATTTATGTCTTATGCATTAAGCTTGATGAAAGATTGAGTTACACAGCGAAATTGCAATATGGGTCGACGGTAGATTAGCTGCCAATCTCTACTATATTTTGGGAATGATGTCTATGTGCACGCGCGCGAGGTTTCCCAATACTTTTGGGACGAATTCGGGAGGGCACGGGCGTAGAACGGTAATTACGGGAGTCGGAAAGTCGTCAGCCTCGGTCATAACTTCGTAGGATTCCCAGGAGGGCCCGCTTGCAATTTGTCGGTAGGCTCGGTAGCACGACGGGTGAAAAGGACCGGCCGCGATTATTTGGGGCGTTGGATGCAGGATGCAAACAACGACGAGGGACGTCGAACAAATGACGTGCGTCTGTTTGTGCATTCGTCTCATTCCGTCGATCATATGTCCCCGTCTGGTGTGAATTCGTTCGGTATACAAAATCGCGGCAGGACTGTCACGTTGTTGGGAAAGCAAAAGATTGTTTGTAATTATAAGATGTACCACAAATGTTACACAAATACATGGAACTAATACAAATTGCTTTGATTTATTGACTATATCATGTCGATTATAGTTTTACATCTTCAAATATTGTCGCATAATATTGTATTAGCGTTCATTTGTTATTAACAAATTAATTTAACTAAAAAACCAAGTTCTCCAGAAAATGAGTTTGAATATTTGAAATTATTTTTTATATTATTTTGAAATGTAATTTTGGTGTAATAACTGATTGTAGAGGAATAAAAGTATATTCTTATTTTTTTCAGTAAGTAATTTAAAAATAACAATTTCTAAGTTACATCATTATTGTAATAAAGGATCATATAAAAATTATAATATAAATATTTCTAATAATAATATGTATAATTTTAATAATCTAAGAAGTTTCTATTATTTTCTGTGCTTAATTTTCCGTAAAAGCATGGCGTTATTTATATATTAAAATAATTTGTATTAATTTGCGTATTTTTCAAAATCATGAAACACGTCTTGTAAGACTGTGACATTATATACAGCATTATCAACTTCGTATTGATTAGATAAACTTGTAGATATCAAAGAAGTATTTAAAAAACAGAAAAGCAAGAAACGTTTCTAGATAATATCATCGTCCGGATCGACGATAATTCGCGGTACAAAAAATCGCAGTCGTCGCTTTCGGTACTTGTGGCTCGCGCATTCCGAGAGCTACGGCATTGGCCGCACGGTAGTTTATCAATGATTCAAGCGCAATCTCATTTCGTATGATAATCCGCGGACCTGGAGAAATATTCATCGTGGCGGTTCGGCGGTCCTCATGAAATTCCGTAGATCTCGCGGCTTCTGCACGCCTTAGGAAACCACAAGGGGCAACGTTGCTGCTTTGCGGGATTTTCGTATTCTCCGGCGAGATGGTTGCTCGCGCGCGGGACACCGTGATACATGCAAGAACATTCCGGGTGGCTTTTTCTGTCGAGAGACAAGAAGAAACAACGATGTTAGCGGTCGGACGTTCACGGCCGAACAGGAAAGCGGGAGAGTTCTAAGCAGAAATGGAGGAAAAAAAATCAGAGTTCTTCGCGAAAGTTTGGCGCTAGCTCCGAGATGCGGGAAACCGCGGGATTACCGCCGATAGGGAATGATACTTTTGTGAGTCGGACACGGGTAAATGATGGATCGTCCTGGTCGTGTCGAGGAATGTAAAACTCACGTAAATCTCGAGTTTTCGCGCGGCGAACTGACGCGCGGCATAGCTCACGTACTTTGCACTTCGTTCGTTCACGAGTTTTGCCGCTATCTTTTTCGTGGTAGTCATTCTGATGAGAACTGACGCGCGTGTTTTCGAGAGTTTCTAATGAATCATTGTCATGTAAGTATATCGATTTATCGTTGCATTATCTAAATATATTTAAAATAATTATATAAAATAACTGGAAAGATCGTATACGACATAAGAGATTTATTCATCAAATAAATAATATGACATTATTGAACGCGTTTTTTATTTTATTTTAATTTACTTAAGAGTATATTTTAAAAGAAGGACATATCAAAATAACACAGCATGTAGGCAAAATACAGTTTAGATCGCAATGATACGCGCTCTCTGGAGAATTTCAACGAGCGTGTACCTGCCCAAAATTCAACCCGACATTCTTCTGGGACCTCGGAAAGTCAAATATTTGGACCGCAGAGTCATCGAAGGCCTCACGCGCGTGGCTTTCTTTCATGAGAAAATCGGTGGTTTTCACGCGATTCACCAGCGACCACGCAGTTCGAAGGAAAGAAACATTGTTCGAGTTTCGTTGTATCCTCAGGGACGTGCTCTCCTCCGCCTCGCCAACAGCTGATTAATCGTTCTGCTCTTCCCCGGGGGACCAGGGAGACGCATCGAGCGGCTTCTTTGTCGTTGTGAATGGCATTTCGTACTGACTATTTTTCGTTTACCGTTATAAGAAGCAGACCATCTTGAGGAACATAGCGTTTCTTATAGTATGCCCTCCTGTCACATCTTGCCATCGCGTTGGATGATTTTTGAAAGGCAACGAATTTTTACTTTATATTCATAAATAACTTACCATTTCTTCTAAGTTTTGAGAACAAAAATAACGAAAATTTATTTATATAACTTAGAATAGTTAGCATAAAATATATTGCAATTTTATTTAATGTATGGACGGTCATTGGTATTCTAATCTGAAGTAAAATGGCAGTGGTCCGGAGAGTGAAAATACCAGTTAGAAAGAGGACATACGGGGCAGTTTGTTAAGCACCGAAGTCGCCCCTGCAGTGCGGTACATCCGGTGCAGCTTAATTTGTTTATTTGGTAAGAGGGCGTGGTAGGAGATATTCGTAGGGTAGCAGGGTGAATTGCAGCGCGATACAATGTTTTATTTAAATACGTCGCTGCGATCCAGCTCGCGCCCCATGGGTGTCCTGGACGGTAGCTGCCTACACTTAATATGGGAAGCGACAGACTCATTTTTATTTCTCAGTCCCATGGAAACCGACGTAGAAGACCTCTTTCGTTTTCCGCCCGTCGCGATTTTATGAGTTTCGTATACGTTCGCGTCGTAAACCAGTATTCTGTATCTTGTAGTGCGTGTATTTTGTCATTGACATTTATAGTTGAAAAAATTGACTTATTATTATGATGATCAATTTACTTATTTTATTCTACAGTAACATACAGTAACTTAAATAATCTTATAGTAATAGAATTTATATATATTTTTTATGTATACACATTTATACATAGAGAAGAATATTACTAAAAAATATTTTTTGTAAAATGTACAGATATATATTTTAAAGAAAGTTACTGAATATTTAATAAAGAATTAAAATAGAATGATTACTCATAAAAGAATAATTAAGTTTTTTTTAAACTTATATAAATATTATATGTATATATTTCATGATTGCGATGTGCAATTATGGCGAAACATTTGTGTTCGTATTTTTATGAATGAAATAAGTGTAATGAAAAGGAAATTTTTTAAAACACCGAAAATCTGTTACAATATCCGTATTATGCAAGTTGTCGTTATATTATCCGAACACAATGGAGATTTTTTGAAAAGACTGCATGAATTCTAAATCGACATTGAGAGCATGATATCGTGCAGTATAATTTGAGTTAATTCCGCTGCAGGGAGCAGGAGACTCGATTAAAAATCTCGGCTCATTGTCTTCTGTTTGCTCCTGGTGCACATTCGACACTGGCCAATTTCCTCGCATCTTTCTCGGTAAGTTAAGCGCATAAAAGTGTATTACAAAGTTCTGCAGATTATTTACCTTAGCTTATAATTTTCTACTGATCATTTATAATTTAGGTACACTTTGTAGCAATATAGCGTGTAACTTTAAATAAAGCTCTGATCACTTGACTACAAAATTACCTTACTACTGAAGCCGAAAGCATTCGACCATCGAAGATTCTACGTGAAGATAATTATGAATTCTCTTTCAAGATTACGTTGAAGTCCCAGTGGGTTATCACAGTCAATGAAAGACGGTCCAAAGTTAAGGACGTCACGTTGAATGATCGAACCAAGAACAGAAAGTTTTGTCCCTGGCATAGTCGAGCAAAAAGTTATAAAAATTATTGGAGTATTACAATTTTATGACAAAATTAATTGAATACATCGATCATAGTTTTTCGAAATACAGATCAAATAATTAAATTTTTGCTCTTAAGTCGTAGCTGTGAAATTTTAATATCTTATGGGCAACGAGTGAAGACATTAGATCGCCAAGGACGTAGGCAAATACGGTTAACGTTATTTGCTCTGGTTTGAATGGTAGTTACATGTGTGGAACCTGTGCACTGCGAGTGAGATCTTCCTACTCTGTGACCTTTCTCGGCTCAGTGCGTAACGGTCCCTCAAGTTAAATAGTATAATGGCCAATTTAAAATGTCCCGGAGTATCTAAGATTTGTGTTTGCCTGTGGTCGAGATGTGTTTGAACGATATTTCGTCTCTGAGAACCGAGAATGGAGAAAGAACATAGTTACGACCATGAAAAACCCCATGGGTCTCGGACACCATATTGGACTTTTAAAATCATGTACGTACAAGATGTAAAAGTTATAACTTGTTTCTGTTATAATTGAACAGAAATATTAACTACTCATATCTTACATATAGCTTATATAGATAAATAATAATGATGAAATATTTTTATTATTTATAAGATCCTAACAAGTAATTGAATCTGATATTTAGAGTCGCAATTTACGTGATAGCCTATATAAATAACTTATGCAATAAGTATGTTTGTAATAAAATTAAAAAATTTACGATATAATAAAACTACTTGTTATCAAAAAGGATGTTCAAATATAATAGTTTGTACGCGTAAATTATACTCGTCAATAACTGTCGGTGAAAAATTGATGTATGCGGAATATTAAAACGGCCAGGATCAAAAAATATGTTTTCGGCGCTACTTTTTACGTCTGCCAATCCAGTATCACGAAACTAAACGTATCACGCGTTTCTGCCGAACACGATCCCGCGGGATGGAGCACCCAGCACGCCTATTTTTCACGTGATAACCGTGGAGTGGTGGAAAGAGGGCGACGCATTATTGCATTGTCCAGTTTGATAGAATCCCAAAATCCTTCAGGTTCTGCGACGCGGCCACGCGAGGTGCCTAGCAATGCGCCTTGCGGCCATTTTCCCCAGAGTACGCGGTAACCCATCAAACTTTTAGCTGGACATCCCCCACTCTGGTTCCAGTAGTTCTTCTTCTTTTGTTGGAACGTGCCAGCAGCCACCACTACGGCGGGATCTTCTCGTGATGAATATTGCAGGGGGCGCTTATTGTTTCCACTCACAAATCATCCGCCGATGTCTCGCGGGGGGCGAGCCGCAATGTTTTATTCTCCTTCGGCCGACAGGGTCGACACCGGTAGATCTAGCCAACTTGTGTGTGCCAAGAAGCCATGTCCTCTCCGAAAAGACCGTCTTCGCCCGATGGCAAGATATATCACTGCCATTATGTGCTGGAAATCTTGTTTGATTGAAGCAGATGGTTTGTTGTAAAAGATTTCCAAGAATAATCGTGAATTTCGCGATAGCATGTAATAAAATAAATCAATTGCACGTGAACTCTACAAAATTTTTATCTTTCACTTAGAAAAGAGTAAAATTCTCTTATATTTTGTTCGATATATTTCTATTCTATTCTATATCTCTTATATGTGAACAAGTACATTATAGAAAAGAGAGAACTCTAATTTTTTTATATATAATTAACTATTACTTATTAATACTACAAGTATAATCAACATTTCTTACTCATTAAAAAGATCAAGTAACTAAATTACTACGAAAATAAAAAAAATGCAAAACTAATATTTTATCAATGTAAGAACTTAATTATGGAAAAGTTTTCAGAATTCTGTCCTTTACCTGAAAATATATAATATTAATATAAAATAGTCAATAATGATTGCTCGATTTTCTAGTGTTAAATTTTTATATTTGTAATCATCAGGTGAATTTTATATTTTAATTATAACGTCTAAATAAAGTACTAAGTTTTATTATATTTTTTTGTGCACTTGTTTTACTACATCCAGTCTTGCGAAAGAAATGCGCGTTACTAGGAGTGTATGTTCCAGTTCTTTACGAGGGAAGCTAAATGGAGGTTGGGAAAAGAACATGAACTCGTTTCTTTTGGTGGCTCGAACGCCACCCTCGTCCCAATTCCGTAACAATAATTTTGCAAATAGCCGGCGGAAGCCGCTGCTAAATAATGAAGTATCCTGTCGTACGGGGAGATTCAATTTGCGGCAACACATTGGATGAACCAGGTAGAAGAAAAAGAAATTTGATGATAAGCTTACTACGGTTCTTGAAAATATCTTTGTTAAATGCATTTTTGCTTCCTCACGTATGTAATAATAAATTATCTGTTTGATTTTTTTAAAGTTACTTTCGCCGTTTTTTTATAAATTTTATGTTAAAATTACGTCTTTTAAATGAATACTTTACATAATTATTCTAATAAATTACTCTAATAAATTATAAGAAATAAATATTATTGTTTTAGGCAAAAGTTTAAACTGCTATTTGTTGTGTGTGTGTGTGTGTGCGTGCGTGCGTGCGTGCGTGCGTGCGTGCGTGCATGCGTGCGTGTGTGTGTGTGTGTGTGTGTGTAGGCTTTACCATAAGTTATAACATATTTTAAGCGAAACTGATGGTCGGTATAAAATATTCAAATACAATATTCAAATGTTGACCGCAAACTGGAAACTTGATTTTCGACACGTATGAATCAACGTCAGTGCGTTTTCTTTAGATGCTGATTCTTGGATATGGACAGAAATCGTATTAGGATCTGGCAAGGGCTGAGAGATATACAAAATGTACGATCTATGAGTAGAAATCATGTAATACATATTCAGTAGATTTAGAGATAAAGTTCGGTAGCAATAATTGAAAATTAAATTGACAAATTATTTAAAAATGTTTCTAATAAATCAATAAATATAAAATTTTGTTTATGTAATATAAAGGAATTTACATAACAATTTCCATTCATGTATAAAAATTTTATACGCAGAAGGTATCCAATTATCCTATCTAATCGATGCACTAAGATTTATTTATATTTACATTATTTATTTATTTTATTTTTCTTAATAATAATTTTTTCATTTAAGCATTATTTATATCAAGAAATTTGCATGAGTAAAAAAGACCGTTGTAGAAAATTAAAAAGCAATCGAAATAACATATCAACATTTCAACATTTCTGTAAACAATGCATATCAATTGCATTATAAAATTTTACAAGCTTTCGATCATTTCCAGGTAGGGTGAGAAGTTGCGGATTTCTGTACGTTGGGAAAGGGATAGCTCACCAGAACGTGTTTACTCCCGGCGAAACTAATTGCGCGTGCACGATTTTATTAAATTTGTCCACAACGTTACCTCGTTTGCATTCGTTAATGAGTTTTCGGTCTGACGGTCCGGGCCATGGACGTAACGAGGTTTGGACGGACGAAAGGGGGCGGGTGTACTCGAGCAGGATGAGAGCAGGAGTGGAGTGTGCCGGTTCGGTTTTTGCCTGAATTTGCATACTTTTCGCGGTGGTTTAATTTCTACGACCCGCAAAATCGGATGCCCCTTTTTTGTCTTTACCGCGAATAGCGTCGGACTGGCCAGGAGCATTGTGATACGGTATAAGTATACGAAGGATGTGATAGGCCATCGTAGATCACTCTGCGGTCTGGCATCTCAAGGGTCGCATTATCCCTACCCCCAAACCCTTTCGTGGGAACAACCCTTTTTGGTTGGTCCTTCTTCTACAAATTACACTCGACCTTCTATTGCACGGACCGCGAAAGAGTTTAATCGACCCCGCGGAAAAAAGATGGGCACCTAAGCGCTCCTCGTCCACTTGAAGAAGGTAGGTTTCCTTTCGCGTGCTTGAAGAGATACCGGTGCAATTTATCGATAACGTTTCCGTGGAGTTTTATTCGTCCCATTACATTAGCCCATCACACGATATTTCGCGTGTCAACGCATCTAGAAATATGTTCTAAATACACGTTCGAGAAATTTACGATATTTTCCGGATGAATGTTAGACGTATTTGAACGTATCTTCCTTAAAACACATTAAAAACTTTTCCGAAGCGTGCTTCTTATAACGACGGTTCCTCGACGACGATACGGACTCCCACGAGGTTTAAACACCACTTGGAATATTTACGATAAATACTTATACATACTTTTGCATGCGGATAACGAAGGGCGCCGACCGATAAGAATATTATTCAAATTTTTGTTATATATGTATATGCAATCAAGTATTAAGATATCAAAGTTATGTCGTAAGTTACACAAGTCTCTTAAAATTAATTATCATTTCAAATAATGTAATTAAAATTATATAGATGTTATATATGCTAAAACTTAAACATCAATGCCATAAAAAGTGCTTTAAGTTTACAGCATAAAAGATAATTTTTATGATCAATTCTATTATAAAAATATCGTAAATTAAATGTATTAAAGTAATATATTACAATTTGATCATAATAAATGTATATCTTAAATTTATCTTCATGTAAATACTAGTAAATACCAGTAATATATGTACTAGAGTACATATATTATCTATATTTATGTTACCAACATTTTATAAGTTATAAAGAAAAATCAACAGAAAAATACAGTTGATATCTATAGTTCAGCGACTGCTATGAAGGTGTGATGTAGCAGCTTGATGTCTGAGCAATATCACGGGGACATGGTCATCTTAATAGACTCGTCGGTCGCTCGGTGCGAAGCCTGGAAACCGAAAAGCACGCACCAATGATTTTAATGAGATTCACAAGTCGGAAAGCCCGTCTGAAGTTATGACACGCTTATAGTGCCGGACTTTGTGGCGGAGGAAGTATCACTCTATCCTTGTCGTATGCAACATGGCGAAACAAGAAATCCAATGCGTGATCCGATGCCGAGATGAACGAGATATTACTTTTATATTCCCTAAGGATCTTCAAGAAAAGAAATGTTATAAGACATTTTGCTGATCTGACTTAATTTTCAAAATCGCTGGGTTCCGTAAAAAAATTGACATTTACGTCCGACCGTTTTGTAAGTTTTCAGCGCGCGGTTACGTACACGACGCGTGATGAGAACGAAGTGGAAGTGGTGGAATTTCAGTTTCGCTTTGCCGGATGGTCCGTTGTACCGAGAGCGTGGATGGAGAAAGCACGAAGGGGTGAGAATGAGGAGAAACTGGCGGGATTGCGTTCATGTTGGTCGTGAGTTTCGGACTTGGGAATTTCGGCCGGTGGCTCGTTCGCGGGGCACAAAGCGGTCTGCCGGACTTAACGTGATTAGCAGAGATACCCCGGCAGTTTCCTATTATCCGCGGTCCAGACGCCGCCGCACAAGCGAGTGGTCTTCTCCTCCTTTTTCGACCCCCGTCAACCCCTTCGGCTTGATTCCACTTTACAACTGAAACACGTTGATTATCAATGTCCTCAATTCACTATAAATATATTGTACAAGCAAATATCGAGGGAATTGCTATTTTAGTATATATAATATCTTTCTTTTTATCTCTAACTGCATATTAATAACAAATACTTTAAACATTTTAAAAATCATATTCTTGCGAATTGTTAGACGGAACGTAAAATAACTACACAATCAAAAAGACTTTTTATCTTTGGATTAATAATTAATATTTTATATTTGTTTAACTAAAAAATCAGACTTACGTACATTTTCCGAATAGAATTTCTAGTTCAAGTATCTCGATCTCATAGAATCGCGATTACTGACGTTAAAATGCCGGCAAAGATCAGACGACTGAAGCCGGCCGATCCTAAAATCAGAAGTGCGGAGCGATACGAGAGAGTGTATACTGGCCACACGAGCTTACAGACAGTATACAGAGTGAGAGTCCCTGCGAGTATGAAACTCAATTTGATTCCTGCTTCCCCTCGACCCCCGTCGTCGGAACCGGAGGTGAGTGGGACGAGAGGGATCGGGGGGTGGCGGTAGTCCGCCACCCCAGAAAAGGGGGTGCTCCCAGGGGCGCGCGACTGACCCGACATCCTGCAGGATCCAGCCACTCATATTGCCAATTACCAACTCTACGACCCTCTCGCTCTTCGCTCGCTTTGGACTTCGGATGATTCCAGCCACTTCCAGGCTGTTCTAGTTACATCGGCGCTGGTGTACGTTCTCATAGCCGTCATAGCCGGAAAAGGCCGTTGGCTAGACGCACGCCAAGTAAGTGTAATCTCTGGCGAATATTAAAGGATTTATGTTTCCTCTTACCGCCCTTGTACTGAGTGCACTTTGCGCGTGATCATTTCAAGAACAGGGCGGGTGCGTTAATGGTAATAGATTACTCATCTCATCTTACTTAAATGTTTCTAAATGTTGAAATTAAATTGTAAGATGTGTTTCTGCATATATTTTGTTAGTGTAGTTATATATTTAATATGCAATATTATATATACATATATATATATAATTATATATTGGGGCGGTTCAAAGATTACATACAGAATATTAATAATAATTTGCTTAATTTGATTAATATTTCTTTTTTACTATATAAAAAGAGAATATTCGTGCGTACATCTAAATAAAGATTATAAAATTAAAGGTTTATCTTCAATAAGATGTAAAAAAAACTTGTAATTTGAATCTGTATAATTATTATTAAATTATTAATACTTATCAAAATTAAAAAAATAATTGTAGTCAAGAAAAAGACGAAAAAGCCTTTAAATTTGGTAAAAGAGTAAACGTTTCTCTTTTAACGAATAAGGATCTGGTAAATACTAGAACTTCATAGCCGCGCACAATCGAAATGAAACCACGAAAATACGATCGCAAAATCACTTAGGTTTATTGGATCGGATGAGAAGCGGCGGTGCATTTGGAGGTAATCGTATATAAAATCTATATGTCACACGTATACGTCCCTATATCCTGGAGTTTATGCGTTATAAAAGAGGGGTTGCCTCGTGGCACACGAATAGAGGACAAGCTTGCGAGGGAGTGGCGGTATCGAAAGGTGGAAGAGCGTTAGGGAGGGGTGAAACGGTGAGTTTAACAAATATTGAAGTCTCGGGGACGTCAGCTCGCCCGCGAGCTCCCTTCGTCGCGGCCCGAGGAAAGAAAGTTCCAAGTTTAAACTTGTCTAAATGTTTATACTTTTCCCTCGTCTCGATATTTCCACGAGACCCGCGGCCGATCCCTCCGCTATATGCTCCTAACGCCGCTATCTTTCTGACGTGTCCTCAAAACGACATTCTCGCCCATTCGCCTTTCAATATTTTCTCGTGCGCACCGACACTTCCGTTCGCACTACTCTTGCCTCTTGTCTATCTATGACTACGTCTTCGTACATTTCTTATATATCTGTAGCTCGGACCGTAGCTACCTCTGCTTTTCTGCCATCCCTGCAACGCGTGCACCTACCTTTGATGTGCTCGCATGAGTACACTGCTTCTTGAGCTTCGCGTCACGAAAATGCTGCGGTTATTATGCATGTATGCTGGGATTCGATGTCGCGGGGGATAGGGCATACTCTTTTTCACTTGAATCCCCTATGGTGTTGCCTCGGCGCCCTTGAATGCTTCGGGAGCATTTCGCATTCGAGTTTAAATTATATAACATTCTCATGTTTTTGCGAGTTTCCGGACTTCTTCGTAACCGCAAGACGCTCCGAAGGCGCCGAATGCGTCTATTTTATGTGTCTATTTTAACATCACAACAGTAAAATGATCAAAAGAGCTTTATTCACTAAAGTTTCCGGTATTGAGATAACTTTACTCTGTGAAATGCGATGTTAAAATAAAGATATAACAAATTCAGTAGTGATAAAAACAAAGTAAATTGCAATTTCCATCAGTCTGGCAGATTTTTTAAATTATTTGGTACATAATGCACTTCCGATGGAGTATGCATTGTAGAAAGCATTCCGGAAACAATCGAGAATAGCAGCATCGATATGGAGAAGGTGGGTACACTGTATTGGACTTCGATGCATCGAGAAACGATTGTAGCCGATTATAAACGCATCGCGGCAATGCTCACAGGTAACGTGGGAAGAGCTGATTCGCGAAAGGTGGGCGGCGGTGGGTGGCTTACGGTAGAGTAAGATGTAATTTTCAATACCCCGGTCCGGGGTCTCTGGAGGCGCAAGGGGAGCCACAATTCCGGGGGTTTACCGTGCGCTGTCGACGTAAACTCTCCTCAGTCGCACCCCCGTCGGCCGAAGTCAGCCACGGAGAGCACCACTTATTCGAACCCCCAGTGACTGTCAATACCAGATCGTATACTGTCTCTGCCCGTGTATGAAATGGATAAATAAATCTCATTGCATGCCTGGTTCATCAAGATTTGACTGATTCGTGGTACATCTAAAAAACAAACTTGCTTACTTGTAATATGAAAGAGTTGAGCTAATATTTAACGGAATTATATTACTTTCTTATAACATTTTATTAACTGAAATGCAAATATATACATAAAAGCGAGAGAATATAATTAATAAATTTAGTACTTATAATAAATAACTAAAAATATGAGAAATTGTTTTATTCCGCGTTAAATGAATTATTGTTAATAAATATGTAAATATATTATTTTATGTAAATAATTTTTTAGTATTTTAAATAATCACGTTTTTTAATGTCTAATTATTTAATTGATATTAGTAATAGATATTAGTAATAGAGAAAAGTTCTTAAATTTTTTCACTTGTGCATATTTTATTTTAAATACTCATAAAACACTGCATACAGGAAAAATTCTGCTTTTAAATGTGCATGTATATTATAAATCTGCAATAAATGTGCATGTATAGTATTGAAACTATCAGATATTATTATATCATCTGTCAAAAATTCTCTATGATACTTAATTCTACTAACTATACGATGAAGAAAGTCTACATATGTCTGCTTGGATCTTCCTCAATGACTAACCTCGTTTTGAAGTTGCAACCATGACGTTCGCCAAAGCAAGGTGAGAACCACATGTGAGAACCTTGTTCACAGCCCAAGGGAAAGCTGAGAGTCACACTGATCTTGCTCTTTGTCGCGGGACCCATTGGAGTGCATCCTCCACCTTCACAGCACGCTTCTCCACTGCCTTTCCCTCTACTTCGCCACGGTCTTCTCAGCATCCTCTGGTATCTTCCTTCCTGAGTCACGGAGGTACATAGCGTGGCTTTTGAAACCTCTCGAGAGGGTACGTTGACTTCGATATTCCGTATCGAGTTACGCTCGTTTCGTGTACCAAACAGTTGGTGGAAGGTGCACGAGTACCGAACAAAACGTGGCACACAAGAAAGCAAGATATATTCTATGTTAATAGAAAAGTAACATCTCGAAATTAATAACTTTTCAAAATTTATGATTCTTTATATCAATAAACAATAAATACAATATAGGGCAAGTAAATATCGAACATAAAAATTTATATACAACAACCAAGAAATTACAAATTTAAAGTATATATTATATATTAATCGATTATATATATTAATCGATTATAATATATATTTCGGTCTTAAGATTAAGCCCTTTTCAAATAAAAAAAATATCAATAGTGATTTAATGTAGTAACATCATTACGTTTTTTATATCTGAAAAGGGCCTAATCTTAAGGCCGAAACATGTTATAATCGATTAATATATAAGAATTTTAAATTTGTAATTTCTTGATTGTTGTATATAAATTTATATTTACAATTTATATAAGATCCTTACTTGCTCTATATTGTATTTATTATTTATTAATAACTTTTCAGAGTAGAACATTTTTTTAATTCTGAATTGAAACAATTCAGTGAATATGCATTACTTCACTTTTTTCTATATTATTCTTTCAATTGTAAGTATTTAATTATTTGTTTTCTTGAAACTGTATCAGTTAAATTTGAACATTGCAATTCTAATGCTAATTTTTATTTAGTGTCATTATTCTATCAATACGATGTTGTATATTAAATCATAAAGTTTTGAATTACAATATTTTTTACATATACGTATATTTACATATACGTATATGACTTACTTTTACAAATAATATAATAGTACATCTATAAAGAAAAGAAATTTTTTTTATTGTAATTACTGTACGAAATAACATATTAATCATGGATATAATCTGGTATTGTTTGATAATAGCTCATAAAATCTATATTTCTTGAAACATCATAAGTTTCTCAAATTTTTATGACAGCGTCACATTTTAACATATTTATATGCGACTTTATATTCAAAATAATTTAGAAATAAAACACAGTTGCTATATCGACAGAATACTATTCGAGTACGATAATTCAGCATAAAACACTTGTGACGATTGCGATTTTTGCACAGATAATGATCTTGGAGTCAGAGAAATCCCCCAAACGCCGTGAATTAGTGTCCGTTTGATTTACCCATGGGAGGATGAGGTAAGTCGGCAATCGACCGTTCGTCTCAGGTACACGCAAAAACGTCTTCTGACTCTGCCACTGGAAATGCGATCGTCATCTAATTGGAACTCGATACCCAGTAACGAGGGTTACAAACTTTTCCGTTTTCTGTCTGCCTCAGCTCTCTCTCCCTACTGCGCCCTATGTCCTCCCCCTTATTCGTTCACCTTCGTTTCCTTGTGGGCGCGTCCCCGCAAGTAACAGTTCCAGGAGGGGATGAAAAATTGTTATCTTATTTATGAGCACAAGATTAGACCAGCGGTAGAACGTTTCGCGCCACTAACAGGCGTCGGAATGATGAATGTCTCTTGAACCGAGTGTGCTTCGACTTACTCGCAAGTCGCGATGTTTTTAAAAGAGTATCATTAATTAACTAATTAAATGAATGCATTGTAGTATCCACGGATTGACCATGTCACGCTATGATAGCCGTAAAGAGATTAGAGTGCGCGAAACTATAAAGAGTTGACACAAAATATAAATGAGACACTTGACATTTATATATGACATATACAATAAATTAACGAAACATTTCC
>Ga0157364_1000114_pt1 | contig 36467 bp, 28 predicted proteins | sample AttsexASBM2_FD_111476 | JGI IMG/M metagenome (GOLD analysis project Ga0157364, IMG submission 111476) | Fungus gardens microbial communities from leaf cutter ant in Ribeirão Preto, State of São Paulo, Brazil - Atta sexdens ASBM2 | ecosystem: Host-associated > Fungi > Mycelium > Unclassified ...
TATATATATATATATATATATATATATATATATATATATAAAACATTAGATTGACGTTCAATATTTGGGAATTATTATATTTTAGTCTTTAGCATTGTTGTACAATGCTTTAAAGAATACATTTATTAACTCGTTCCCTTTCTTTGTTTCATTTATTGTTAATTAGCTTCTAATTGGAGAAAAGAAAATGAAAATTATTTTCTACTTTAACTTATTTTCTCGGTTCACGATCTAATGTTTTTTTTTTACAGATTCTTTCGTTTTTAGCAAAAACGTGTCGAATGAGCTTAATTTCATCAAAATCAAAGATGCAGTCCATATTCTAAATAAGTACAGTAATTTTATTATATATTATTTGATATTTCAAATATCCTAAAGGAAATCACGATAATGTTCGCCTTTTGCGGTGTTAAATGTTGCAAGCAGAAACATTTCTACTTTAACCTCTGTGAGTCAGATCATTAAATTGAGTCCAATTGAATCGATTGAGAGTAGTGAACAACAGGGAAATAGGAAGGCAAGCTATGATGAAGAGTAGATACGTTGCACATACAAGCGTGGAGTGGGATACATTGGTGAGATAATAAATGAAAGACTATATAAAAGATATTATTTTATAGAATCAAATCTATCTAAACATTGCTATATGAATCAGATGATGGAATTTTAATTGTTATAAGAAGCGAAAAGAAAAAGTATATACTGGTTGGATTGAAACAACAACAGGTTCTTAAAGTTTTCAAATTTGATAGTAACAATCTTGTACTCATAGATGACAATGGCACACTTCTAGATACAAGAATACAAATGCCTATTCCACATATTCCACATATTCCGAACGAGAATGAAAGGACAAATTCACAGCAAAGAAGCAGATTATAAACTGCGATTGCATTTGTATAATGTATCTTGTGTACTATTGTAATATGTACCAAATATTTTAATAAAATGTTAATATTGTAATTATTTAATATTTTCTGCAAAACTTGTATGGAAAGTATCACTCATCTCTGTATTTTATTGTATAATAATCTTATAATAATAAACTATCACAAATTCAAACCTATTTTTAGATATATATATGTACTAGAAGCGTGTTTCACTTAACGTTTGCAACATTCCTGTCATATCATACCATCTCATCCTTGTTTAATATTTGATAACAAGAATGAAATAATATTCTGTATATGCTGAGATTTTGTGTGTAGGTGTAAAGCTCGCAAGCTTTACATTAATTATCAGCCACGTAATGTCTATCATTTTGTATTTAAGCGATTATTTAAATTAATTGTTGAAGTTATATTATGTCTATGTTCGGATTTATGATATTTTTGTTAAAATTTTAGCAAGTTGCACAACTTTAATTCTTCGTCGTTTATTAGAATTTATTATCAAATTTGTCTTCATTGAATTGAAAATTCTAATTAGTAATGTAACTAATTCTTTAGTTTCCAATAGCACTTGTTTTCTATGATTCTTATATAAGAATAGAACATAAATGAGCACTTTGAATCTTCGTGGAGAATCTGGTAGTCTGATACTAATGAAAAAATTTCTGAAGCTGTCCCTAATCTAGTAATTATAATAGGCATGGTTTAACTATCAAAATTCTTTATTCAATACTTTATACAGGCTCAGATATACAATAATACAAAATTAAACTATTTCAGCATAATAACCAAGAGCAGCAAAAAAAATTTTCTTAAAAACAGGCAAAAAAAAACATTAGATAATATACAGACGGATCTCATAGGACAGTCTCAAGTAATGTCTCAAGATGTCGGCGGATGAGGAATCAAAGACCATTTTAAAACATATTATTTAAGAATATGTCTTCTGAATAAACTATAAATATTGACCAGTCTAAAAAAAAATACAAGTAGTTTATGTTAGTGAGTAAACTATATAATAAATAAGATTTTCAATAGATATAATGTATATATAAGGAGACAAATTGGAATCCTGGATCTCAAAGGTGATTATTCAGCTCAGCATCTTGTATTTATTGTAGTTGAATTGTGATTGAATGTGGATTAATAAAATGATCTCAATCATATTCGATCTCATTTAGCTTCAACGACAATTTTGATCGTTACTCATTACTTATTACTTTTTTCCAGTAAGTATAAACGTAATTGTGACAAGTTACTTTTCAAAGTGACTTTTAATTTAAACACAACTTTATAGCGTTCAGTTAGTTAACGTTACCGTCATAATAAAATTACAACATCGTCATCAAATTGTTTATTATAAAAAGTAACAGCAAAGCAACTAAAAAATAATGTTTGCCTGATTTTAATCAATATATGAATATCAAAACATAAACAATGATAATTTATTACTATTATTATATACAATTACTATTATTATATTACTATTATTATATACTGCAAATATTTGTAAGTATATAGTTTATAAATTTATAATTTGTTATAAATAATTTGTATATAATAATAGTAATGGAGTATCATTGTTTGTGTTGCGATATTCATCGAATTATAGACTTTAATTATAGACTTTAATTAATTTTATTCCATGATGATCATAAAATAAAAATGTAATTGCGTGTATTATAAAAGTATTACAATATTAAAAATATAATATTAAATATAATGTTATAATTACAACGCCTGAAAATATTGCACTCTTTCTTACCTATAGAAGACAAACTTCTTGAATAAGCTCCCATTTTTAACAATATCCGATATAGCAGCGGAAAAGGAATTATCTACATTTCATCCGTCCGTTGCGGTTACCATGGTAATTGTGTGAACGCCAAACAGATTTCTGTCACATAGAATAATATTGTTGATCATTGTTGATCTAACAATATTAGACAATCTGTGCTGAATGTGACACAATGAGAGCACATCCAGCATGGGTCGACAAGGTGCAAGAAAAATCAGATCAATGGTAAAACTCAAGTAGATTGATAGTTTTCTCTCAACAATTATAAATTAATCTTTACATAAAGCTGAATAAGAATTGGAGGAATAAAGAAATGTTACAATACATGAAGTACGACTTACTTTATTAAGCTTTTACAAGACAAGCAAGATAATATGTAGCATAAGACATCTTTTAGACATAAGACACCTGAAAGACGTCATTTAGATATCTTATGCATAAATTTATTATCAGGGAATTAATTAAAATTATAAAAACAATTTTAATTGTAATTTATTTGTAAGTCGTTTATATATAGTAGGAAAATATGTTTTTGATTTTATATTTTTATATTTTTTATATTTTGTTTGTGTTTCATAAAAGCCTGTTGTACAATATGCTCTCTGTTTTCTGTTTTTGTTTTTAGCTTTTGCTTTTTTCTCCTTTGCAATTATTTTATCGATAATTGTATTTCTTATTTCTTTCGAAATTCGTTAACTTTTATCTCAGGCGATTTGAAACAAAAAATCGGATAAGAAGCAAAAAGACAAGATATAAAAAATAACAAAAAGCAAGAAACAGAAAATAAAAAAAGCACATGTAGAACAGGCTAAAGGCTTAAAAGTATCTTCATTAAGATAAGTACTATTTCTTTTCACATATTTTAATATTTATTGCCGCTTATTACAAATATATATAATAAAGTGATGTTATTTCAGTATATATGATCTTTGCTTCAATCCAGACGGTACGCAATTAGTTGTTGCCTCTGGTAATCAAGTTCTTGTATATGAGACCAATGATGGTGCTTTGATTCAACCATTAAAGGGTGATTATCTGAAGACTTCAATAATTAAAATATATTCTACATTTTTCTAATATATTCTTGTCTTTTCTTATAGGGCATAAGGACACAGTATATTGTGTATGTTATGCAAAGGATGGCAAGAAGTTTGCATCAGGAGGTGCAGACAAAAGTGTCATCATTTGGACTTCTAAGCTGGAAGGGATTTTAAAATATTCGTAGGTTGCGTACTTATAACTTTAATAAATATGAACTTTTGATAGATTTCATAATTTTTCTTTGCTTAGACATAATGAAGCTGTACAGTCGATGCATTTTAATCCTGTCTCGCATCAGCTTCTCAGCTGTTCGCTCTCAGATATCGCCTTTTGGTCTGTGGAACAGAAAGCTGTGCAGAAACATAAGTCTGGGGGAAGAGTCAATTGCTGTGCGTGGACAAGAGATGGACAATACTTAGCCCTTGGTCTTGCAAATGGATATGTATCCATAAGAAACAAAGTATTTTACTCATTTTGTCCATACAATTTTTTAAATTTTATATAAATATTAATATGCTTTTAAATATCTTGAATGTTAAATATAATCAATATTTTTATTATATTTAATAAAATATTTATGTATAACGTGTCTTATTCTAAATTATCTAATCTAACGTAAATTCATTTATATTCTGTATTTTTCAGAATGGTGAGGAAAAAACACGCATTGAACGGCAAATTGGAGTACCAATTTGGAGTTTATCATGGAATCCTTTACAGTATCTACAATCTTATAAAAATAAAATATAATTATTACATCTAATTAAGAAACAGAAGAAATAAGAACGTTTTATTGATATTTACTTAGGGACGATGCTATGGATATTCTTTGCATTGCTGAATGGAATGGAGTCATCTCATTTTACACTATCGGTGGGGAAGCTATCAGAAGAGAGAGATCATTCAGTTTTACACCACTTAAAATCACTCACTTCCCGGAAGGTCAATATCTCCTCGTTTGCGGTAGTAATAAACAATGTTTGTTGATGACACATGACGGCATACAGCTAGTTAATGTAGGTGGTACCTTTTCATCGTGGGTATGGAGCTGTGCCGTTCATCCGACTACCTCACATATTGTAAGTTACGAAATATTGTTTGCGATACTACTTATCTTAATGATTTATTATTGAACGATTATTTACAGGCACTTGGTGCCCAAGATGGAACAATTACATATCTACAACTATCCTGGAACATCGTGCACGGTTTGTACGGCGATAGATATGCATACAGGGAGAACATGACCGACGTGATAATACAGCATTTGATTACAAATCAAAAAGTTCGAATTAAATGTAAAGATCTGGTGAGTAATACTAAAAAAATTGTGTGACATAATTAAATGACTTAAAAATAAAAAGTACAATGTTACGTTCAAATCCATATATCCTATTTCAGGTATGCCGAATCGCAGTATATCGAAACAGATTAGCTGTACAATTACCCGAGCGCGTAATCATTTACGAACCGTCCGGTGCCGGCGACGGAATGCATTACAGAATACGAGACAAGCTTAATCAGACGTTGAACTGCAATCTGTTAGTTGTTACGTCGAATCATTTAGTTTTGTGCCTGGAAAGACGTCTGCAGAGTCTTTCGTTCGCCGGAATAATAGAAAGAGAATGGATACTCGATGGGCTTATCACTTACATCAAAGTAGTAGGCGGTCCCGCCGGACAGGAATGTTTAATAGCTGGTAAATTTTGATAAAAAAAATCCTGCACTAATTATAAAAAATATATGGAATTATAAATATATGAAAAAATATATGATATAAATATATGAAAAATTGGATTCTGATGAAATGAATTAATTTATGAAGTAGTTAATGATTAGTTAATTTTCACATATAATGTAGTTTATAATATGAAAAATAAAAGATGCCATAGACACAAAGTTTAATAATGGATAATTTTTTTATTTATAGTTTTATCTATAATTGTATCACAAAAATGCTCTGTAAGCACAAGTTAAGTTTTAGCCCAAAAACTTTATTAAACCTTGTATCTACAATATTCTTTCTTGTCCACTACATTATACTACATCATACGTGAAAACTAACTCATTTCATCGGGACCCAATTTTCTACATAATTAGTGCGAGATCTTTTCTTGTCTTATTATAATATATCAATATTTATAACATGAGTTGATATTAGGATTGAAGAGCGGACACGTAATGAAGATATATCTTGACAATCCTTTTCCCGCGCACATCGCGAAAGTCGAGGATGCCGTGAGATGCTTAGATATCAGCTCTTTGAAGGAAAAAATGGCAGTAGTCAGTGAAGCTGGTATCCTATCCGTCTTCGATTTATGCACTGGCGAGAAACTGCAAGAATTCCAAAATGTCAACAGCGTTGCGTTCAACATTGCCTTCGAGGATATCATGTGTTTCGCAGGCAACAATTATCTCGCGATAAAAGTTGCGAACTTCTCCGAATACAGGCAGAAGTTCTCTGGTTTCGTTGTAGGACACAATGGCTCAAAGCTGTACTGCTTGAACGGGTCATCTATCATGACGCTAGAAGTAAGTCATAACATTAAGTAAAATAGCAAACTGCTTATTATATTTTGTATGATATTATCTTTTGATATTTGCAGGTGCCATTGTCGTTGTTCATGTACCAATATATAGATATTGGATTATATAACCACGCTTATGACATAGCATGCTTAGGCGTGGCCGAATCGGACTGGCTCGCTTTGGGGACAGCATGTCTGGACAATCTAGAGTTAAACATCGCATATTCGGCATTCGCACGAATAAAGAAGCTGCGTTATATAGAAATTGTGTCCGAAGTGGAAGAAAAATTAAAATCGGGCGAATGGGGACGGGAGGCTTGCATGGCTACTGCCGCAGCCGCTATGGGAAAACTTCGCGACGCAGCAAAGCTCTATCAGAAAGCCGGTTTGCAACAATATGCTCTGGACATGTATTCCGACTTACGAATGTTCGACATCGCTCAAGAATTCATCGCCTCTGGCAACACGCAGGTGCGTTTATAATCAATATTTTAAAGATTAGCACTTAAAAAAATGTAATAAAGTTAAATATCGATGAAACAGAATAATAAATGAATAGATAATATTTATCAAACATTGGGGGTTTAATTTGGATCTTCAGGATCGTACGGTATTATTGCGACGGCGAGCAGAATGGGCGAAAAGCTTGGGTGAGCCACGCGCTGCAGCCGAGATGTTCCTCTCCGCGGGAGACATCGACCGTGCCATCAGTATTATCGCTGAATACGGTTGGATCGACATGCTAATCAAAGTAGGCAGACAATTGGACAAGGCGGATAGAGATAACCTATCTATGATCGCCAAGAAACTTAAGCAACTGGGTGCTTCGCATGGTGCAGCGGAGATTTTCAGTCGGCTGGGAGATGATCCTGATGTTGCAGACGTGCTTGTGGATGCACAAGCGTGGCCCGAGGCCTTCGAACTTGCAGAAAGGAATCCGAAGTTGAGGTCACGAATATACGGGCCGTACGCACGATGGTTAGCCGAGACAGGACGATTTTCCGAAGCTCAAGAAGGTATGGATATGCACAGTGTCGGAGATTTAATTATTACTCAGCATTTAATATCTATTACAGCATTCCAAATGGCGGGACAACCAGAAGAATCCATACTTGTACTTACGATGCTAGCTAACAACGCTGTGATAGAGAAAAGATTTTGCGACGCCTCCTACTTTTATTGGCTCCTGTCGCAGTTGAGTTTGGATTTGTCTAAGAGCGTAGAAGAGATAAAAACGATGTTTCTCAATTATTCCGACAAAGCGGATATTTATTATGCATATCACGAAGTATTCAAGTATCTGGTATAATCTTAATATGTTAAATGTGGCACTTTTCCATTTATTCTTCCTTCCATTCAATAATGATGTATTCTAGGAGGAACCTTTTACATCTCTGATGCCAGAGGCGTTATTCAACATTTCGAGGTATTTGCTCATGAAGACGCAAAATATGCGACTAGACGGCATTTCGAAGATGACGATAATGTACTGTCTAATGAAACAAGCAAGAATATTGGGAGCTAACAAGCTGGTTATGCAAATATTGGACCAATTACGATCGATGAAGATTCCCGCGAATCTCTTGGCGCAAGTAGAGACATCAACTCTAATCGCCAGATCTTATCCGTATCGTGATCCGGAAGAATTATTGCCTCTATGCTACAAATGCTCCACCTTCAACCCGTTATTGCCGACGAATAATGTCTCTGGTAGTAATTGCACGCAATGCGGTTTAAAATTTCAATATTCCTTCGTTATGTTCGGTAAGTAGCGGATTACAATCTTTCATTTTAGAGCAGCTGACTGTTAAACCAATATTCATTTACAGAAATTTTGCCATTAGTCGAGTTTGAATTGGAAGATGATATCACGGACGAGGAAGCGGAAAAATTGATAGAAGAACCGTTACCTTCCTCCGATGATCTTGCAATTAGCGATCAATTGACCATAACTTCTAATGAAGCTGATCTCTTCACTGTCCGTTTATTGAAATACGAGGTATAATTAACACTGAATGTATGATCGCACAAAGCGTTCATTTGATTAAAAAAAAAATTACCTATCACAGGAAAAATCTACTAATTCTACGGTAACTGTTGGGAGAGGGGTATTGAAAAGTATGGATCCGTCTACCGTGATAATTATAAAATGGCCTAAACCCTTTAAGACTAGATACTTTAGAAATCTTTTACCCGATCTCCAGATTAGCTTGTGCAAGTGCTGTTTAAAGGTAAGTTATGAAAACGCGATTTTAAAAATCAAGCTTTACCGAATCTTGTTCTGTATGATTGTATAATATTTTCAGTTGTTTCATTCGGATGACTATGAGCTAGCATTGTTAAGACACGGGCATTGCCCATTCTGTCGGACGCCGAATGTGACCGCTTGAATGAGATAATGTAAAATTAAACATTTTTGTTATAGATCAGTACATATTGAATTGTTGAAAATATTTTAGAAATATTTTAATCGCGAAATACAAATGTTTTAGAAACGTTTCAATCTTTCTATTTAGGATTAGATTTTGTACAGCACTGTTGTGCTGCATATATATTATAACTTGTTTTTTAAGAGCGTTGTTACCAACACCGATTAACTTAATCGATAATTAACTTTAGAATTATTATTATAAAATAGAAGATTTTCATTACTTTTATCACAGAAGTATAATAACACAAAGATAGAAGTATATTACGATAAGATTAAGATATATAGTCTTGCTGTTGATTGAGTTAATCATCGATTAAATTAATCGGTATTGATATCAGTCGCAAAACTAAATGCGAAATCTTTTGCGTTATCTTTTCTATTTACTACTACGATTGTACGATTCAAATAAATAAAACAAAAGTACCTCACAGATGTTGTACAGTTAAAGGAACAGTAAATCCGAGGGTTCGGCAACGTGCTAATTACGATGATCATTTGAGTACATATATTCCGTTACCAGCCTTCCCTTGAGAGTCAGAATATATCTGAAAATCAGTTGCACTTCCAGACATGATCAGTATACTTTTGGTCAGCTATTTTACTTTCATATTTGTCATAAGTGTTCGGACTACTAATTTGGATCAATCCTTAAGAGATAATGCTTTGGAGATCAAATCGTTTAATTCCCATTCCAATCATCAGGGAAAGTGTAAGTTTACACTTTAAGTGTTAGTTTCATTTAAAAAGTAATGAATGTCAAATATGTACATTTGAAACGACATATCTCTCTTGATGTACTTTCGTTCAGTCTTCCCGCTATTTAGCGTCGTGCGTTTCGCTAACTCCGAGTGCTTGTCGAGCATCGATCAACTTAATGGCACGTGCTTCACAAGACGAGAGTGTATGAATTTCGGAGGCAACCCGTCGGGATCGTGCGCTAACAGATTGGGCACTTGTTGCATATGTAAGTAGCATAAAAGAAATATGAATTATAAGTTATAATTTATAATAAATCATAATTACAAATTACAATTTCTTAATTATAATCTTCTAAATTATAAAATAAATTGATATACCATATTTCAACAGTTCAAAAGTCTTGCGGCTCCACCACCAACATGAATAACACATATTTCGTAAGTCCAAGATATCCTATCACTTATCGAGGTGGAGAACGTTGCTCGATTATAGTGCAACGTTGTAATCCTAATATATGCCAGGTAACGTCCATATTATGCGTTAATTTCAGTAAATTACAGCCTTTAAATGTCCCATGTTTGCAGTTGCGATTGGATTTTCTAGAGGCTACCTGGGCCCAGCCAAATGCCACTGGATTTTGCGATTTAGACGTGTTTCTTGTATCAGGAGGTTCATCCACAGTGCCCAGAATATGCGGGGAAAACACTAACCAGCATGGTAAATAAAACGATGATTTGTGCAAATTTTCATACAGGTTGAGGAAAGTAGATTAAATTAAATTCGTTACCAGTATACGTTAACTTTAACGGAGCAACGCCGATCACGATATCCGTCGACACCAACGCGGATTTTGCGTTCGATCGTCGCTGGAATATAAGGATTCAGCAAATAGCGTGCGATTCTGTATGCAGAGGTACACAAGCATTTTTATTATATCATTGTCTTGAGATACTTGAATAATTGTTTCCCACCTCCGGCTTTTAGCTCCTAATGGATGCTTACAATATTACAATAGTCTCTCCGGCACCGTAATGAGCTTTAACTTTGGTACAACAGAAAATGTCCGAGGTACGAGTCAGTCAAATATCACAGTGAACTCTTCGCATTTAGACCATTCATTTAAAACTATAAATGAATGATCTAAATTAAGAATTGTTTTTCATTTCAGCTCCTCAGATTGGAACGCGACAGATGGTGAATCATCGTTATGGCGTGTGCGTTAGGATGGCTTTAGGATATTGCACTATTGAATGGTCGGAAGTCGATAATCTCTCCTTTTCCGTTTCTGGAGACACGGGATCGTTTGATCCAAACATAATAGGTATATCAGTATTTTTCCTTGAAAATTTCCTGTATAAATTTAACGAGAATTATTGATCGAACATACTTTGTAAAATTCCATCGCAGAATATCTTGCTATCGGCATTTAATTATTATGTGTATCAACAGGCACACCCTTGGTGGCAGAATCTGGAGCTAGCTGTACAACCGATTTCGTAATTATACCCGATCCGCAAGAAAATGGCGTTTTCGATAATACAGATAGATTTTGCGGAAATGGATTTATAACTAAAACATGTAGGTAATCATAACGTGTTATATATTTTATAGAGATACTAAATATTTTTTCACTGAATTTCTAGCGGACTTGAAGCCATTCGTACTTTACGTCGTTACAAACGGTGATGAAACGCAAGAAGCCCAAAATAAAGGCTTCGCACTTTCATTTCGTCAGCTGCCTTGCGCAGTTTAAGTATTGTATAATATTGTATAAATATATTTTTCATATATTATTATATAAATATATTTTTTCTGATCGAAAATAATATTATTTTATCATTGTTAATTGTATAAGTATGATTTATTTGTAAATAAATAACTCTATACACACGTGTGGAAATCAATTATTATCTACTCAAATTTGCACTACCAGAATGTGCATCAACTTGTTTCTTCATAGCATTGTACCAAACGCCGATGTTCGTATGGGTCTTCAAATCTTGGAAAGCGTCACAGCCTTCAATACTCTTCAAAATACCATATATCGCTAAATCAGATAAATCAGGCTTGTTGCCGCCCATGAATGTGGTGCCACGTGCCTTGATGCCACGCAACCAGTAATTCGCCTCATCGTACAATGATTGTCGCACATCATTTTTTAGACGGTGTCTCTTTTTAAGTCTCTTCCCTATTAACCACATTGCCATCGCGCCTACATTCACTATTAACAGTCGCTCCCACATTGGGAAATATTCCTCCCATTTGCCAATCTAAATGAAAAAATTTTTTAAATCTCATTTATGTAATCTGGTATGTACTTTCTAAATCACCTTTCATAATCGTATTCGTAATCAATTCTTATATTCAAGACCATCTTAAGATGTCATCAATCAGAGGGCTATATTAGCATTTTAAGACATTACTTAAGATCTTGAAATAAGAATGGATTATGAATATTAGCCATAGATTCACTCACTTCCGAGAACCAATTGAAAGTTTTATAGGATTCATCGAGTGTTCTATAGACATTTGGCGAAAGAGTGTGGACAAATACGTCATCTGCCCACTTCCTCCACTTACGTTCTTCACTAAATATATAAAAAAAAAATGATAAAATAATATAATGTGTAATAACTAAAGGATTTACTACAATAGTGGATCCACATTTTATAAAAACAAAGCAAATGAACTCCAAAATTAGAGCGAAAAAGAAAAACTATATTATTTTAATATTTAAATTTAGAGCTAATTTACTTTGTTTTTACCAAATGTGAGTTAATCCACTATTACAGCAATTATCAAATCGTGCATATCAGACTTTACATACATAATATCGTCCATTGTTCTGTTTTTTGGAAGTTGATTATTGAACATGAGGAAATATTTATTTATGATTTCGTATTTGAATTTGCCAGTTTCGTCATGCATGCCTATACTTGGATAATAATCAGCAAACTCTTCAATCTTTTGTGACCTATCATATAGATAGGAGGCAAGAAGTGACACTATCATGGTACTGTCATTCAAGGGCTGATAACCATTTTCCACTTGGGTCAAAAGGATTGGAACTTTCTTATACAAAGACCATCCAATTTCTTTTCGAAGTACTGGATCTACCTCCACAATGTCATAAGATATCCCATAATAATCCAAGAATGCTCTAACCTGAAGCATAATTCCATTCAGATTAACTTAATAAATTAATTTATTATTTAGAAAATAAGCTGATATTATTTAGCATCATTTTAATATCAAAATAACATTAAAAGGATGACAAATAACATCAATTTGTTTGTTGAGTAAATATCTATATTAAATTAAATTTATATTAAATATGTTACATTCAAATATCAATATTGTTCTGTTAATATAGACAGAATTATTAACTTTTTACAATTAAAGAAATATTGAAGGAAAGGAAAAAAAATTAAAGATAAAAATTACAGTTATAGATTCTGCTACCTGGAATTTCTGAAATTTTATCTACCTTACAGCAGAAAGGACAAGTCTGATACTGGAATAACGTAAGTTTCAAACCAGTGGTATCCCCCGAGTACGCAATCTGAAGTAAGACAGGCGCGATTACATTAATGTAAGACGCTACAATCTCTTACAGAACGATTCAAGATACCTTCCGAGACGGAGTGATAGGCGGCTTGTGCTCGAGCAATACAGTATTCAACTCCGTTCCTTCCAGAGCGATGTTCTTTCGGGTTTCGTTGATCCTATAATATGCATAACCTGCACCCACTGCGACGCCGGTAGCCGCGCTGATCAGACCGAATTTTACCAAAGCTTGTGTCTCCCGCGACAGCCCTATAACTGCCCCATTCGTGGAGAATGACCTCTGGATGCCATTCTGGCTGGCGAAATAGCACTTGTTCAAAAACTTCGCCCTTTCCGTAAACCGGGCGAGGTTGCGGATCGCAGCCATTTTTAGGTTATAGGATAAACGCAAGGCGCATTATGCAAATATGAGGACTGCTGTGTGCATCTGTGTATGTGTGTACATATTTGTTTATAGTGTGCGCGCGCGTATATAAATGACAGCCATAGATTATTTATATTATACATTATTATTGTGAATTATTTTTTATAAAATATTATTTATATATTATTGTATTATTGTATTATCTATTATTGTATTATTATTATACTGTTATTTATTGTATTTATTGTTGTATTATTGTTATGGATTATTATTATGCGCAAATGCGCGTAATCGTGATTGGAACAAAAATTCGTAGCGTTTTTCAATAGGTGGCGTTTGAACACGTGATTCGTTTTACGGCGTGACTGAAACATATGACATTCACAATCTGATAGATGATGTGATGTGTTTAACCAACGCGTCTCTCCAAGCGATTTGTGTGTAGATTCATCAATTCTACAATGTGTTTATGTTAACAGTAAAAATGGAGGAAAATAAGGTACATTTCCGTCATTTGATGCTCTTTTATTTTCGGAAAGGGAAAAACGCTGTACAAACAACAAAAAAGATATGTGCCATTTACGAAAATACCGTAGCTGAGAGTACTGTTCGCAAGTGGTTTGCTCGATTCAGAAGTGGTAATTTCGATCTGGAGGACCGAGAACGTTCCGGCAGGCCTGCAGTCGTTGATGACGATCAAATCGTAACGTTAATTGAAAATAATCCACGTCACACGACACGGGACATCGCAGAGATACTTAATATATCTCATATGAGTGTTGTGAGGCATTTGGAGACACTTGGATATGTGAATCGCTACGATGTTTGGGTGCCTCACGACTTAACGGAAAGAAATTTAATAGATCGCATTTCCGTCAGCGATTCTTTGCTCAAACGTAATGAAAACAATCCATTTTTAGAACGAACGATCACGGGCGATGAAAAATGGATCGTTTATAACAATGTGCAGGAGCGAAAAAGATCGTGGGGAAAACGAAATGAGACGTTAACTCCGAAAGATGATCTGCATCCAAAGAAAGTGATGCTGTGTATCTGGTGGGACTGGAAGGGTGTCGTATATTACGAGCTTCTTCCACATAACCAGATGTTGAATTCGAATAAGTACTGTTCTCAATTGGACCAACTGAAGACAGCAATCGATGAAAAGCGACCGGAATTGGCCAAGAAGGCTGTCGTCTTTCATCAGCACAACGCCAGATCTCATATCTCCTTGCAAAGTCGACAAAAATTGGTGCAGCTTGGCTGGGATGTTCTACCTCATCCACCATATTCACCTGACTTAGCACCTTCAGATTACCATTTATTCCGAGCCCTACAGAAATCTCTTAATGGAAAGAGCTTCAATTCCCTGGAAGATTGTAAAAACCACTTGGATCAATTCATCGCTGAGAAAGATGCCAAGTTCTGGGAGAATGGAATCATGAAACTGCCTGAAAGGTGGCGAAAGGTAGTGGAACAGAATGGTACATATGTGGTTGAATAAATCTATGTAAAAATTGAATAAATTTATGTCTAAACATTGTCTTTGAATTTCACTTGACAACTCTGGTAAAAATTTTTCTTATAATTTTTATATGAATTAGAACATTTTTTTAGAAATATTTAGAATAAATATTCAGAAATATTCGGAAAGTTTACATATTCTCTCAGAATTTTTCATATATGTGAATTCTGAAACATTCTGAGATTTCTCATCCTATAATTTCTAAAAAATATTTTTTAATTTTTTATATTTTAACATTTAATCAAAAATATACTTACAAAAAATCTTAAAAATCTTACGATATTTCATAATTAACATATATGCAAAATTCTGAGAAAGGATATAAATTTTCTAAGAAAAGATGTAGATTTTCTGAGAATTGTTCCAATTCGTATAAAAAATGTGAAAAGTTATAAAATTATATAAAAATTCTGAAAAATTATATGAAAAATTCCGAGAGAAATTTTCATTTTCAGGGAAGTGCTATAAACTTTTATTTCAGCCCAGTACATTATTTAATACATACTTGCTTTCCAATTTAAACGAGAGTAATATTATAGCTTTATATATGTAGTTTTATTAATTATCCTGATTTTAATAATGTACATATAATATTCATAATATATATTTGACGACATATATAAAGAAATGTGTCATTAAACATTTTATAAAAAATATGTTCTCTAATGTGTGTAAATAACATTATTATTCTATCCTTTTTATATTAAATGTTCTGGCGATTTCGTCAAATAATATACTAAATAGATACAATTCGAGTTACACATTTAAAAACTTGTTTTACAGATTACAAATATAAACGTGCGCTTCTACAATACATTTATAAATTTATATTAAATACAAATAATTAAAAATTAGTTCGTTTAGAACTTAGGCTTTTAAAGGCAGTATTCATCCACTTGCGGAATATATTGATACAAAAATATTCTATCGTTGTTAATAACAATTCTTCAGACAGTTTAATAAATATAGAGATTCTTTAGGCACTATGTATTCCGTTATTTCTTCTAATCGTGTTACTTTTTATCAAATAATTTTATATATTTTAACGTTTCATCTTGTCAAGGATCGGCACAACCATATCGAAGGACGGTCGTTTGCCCGGATCCTCATTCATACAAATTCGAATAAGCTTTGCGAGATGCGGAGAGATGCCCGGCGGAATGCTTACGCGTAAATCTTCCAGAGCGATCTAAAATTAATTATCAATTTTTATTTAATGCTCAAATGAAGATCGCTATATATAAAACAACGAGATATTTCTTGCTAAAATTACAAGGGGAAGAGAGAGAGAATCTTGTATCGTAATTTCTAATTTTGAAAGTAAGAAATGCATTGCTCACCTTCATGCCACATTCCATAGGCGATAGATCCGCAAACGGTACTTCTCTGGTCGCTAATTCCCACAGAAGAACGGCAAAGCTCCACATGTCGCTCGCTTCGTGATTGATGTCCGCCGGACGTTTGCTCAAAGCTTCCGGCGACATCCATGCAGGTTCATAAATTCGCCCGATTTCTTGGAAGGAAAATTTCGCATCGGCCATATTCACACGAGCTGTTAGATCTTCATCGATCTGATATTGAAATGAAATATAACGTGTTAAGAACATAGACTTTGTGCGTTCAAATTTAGACTGTACAGTGGAAAATTTGTGTTAAATTTAATACATTTTATGTTATGGTTCACTCAAATTTTTATATTAATTTAACACGAGATGAATATGTTAGAAAGTAACACAAATATTATATATAAAATTAATACAGTTTAACATTAATACAATTTGTAAGCAATTGTGGAAGCATATTTTTTTCAGTAAAATTAATATTTATGATATATTAAATTAATACGTATTTTATTAATTCCTCTTACAATTTTATGTTTTAAAACATTATTTTTATATTACTTGTTCACTTATTTATAAATTATGTTATTTTATTATTAAGAAGTGTTTAATATCAATTTTACACAAAATATTAATAACAATCATATTATGTTAAATTAACACTCAAATATTTCAATACAAAATTTTAACAAGGTCTTTAGTAGATCATTTTCAACACAAATACAAAATGTTTCTTATATATCCAGATATTTAATTACTTATGTAATTACTGACTATCACTAACTCACCATTATGTGCTTACTGTTGAGATGAAATCTGCATCTATTCTGTCGATCTAAACCGTGAAGGAATGCCATAGCTCTGGCGACGTCGAGGGCTAATCGTAGAGCACGCGCCGTATCTACGACGACACCCGTCCCGCCATGCAGAAGTCTATGCAAGCTGCCTCGTGCCATGTATTGGGAGACAGTCGCCAATTGCGGAGGCTGATTCACGCAGCCAAGGACCGGCAGAACATTCGGATGTGAAAAGATTCTCAGCTTTGGAAACTCCTCGTTGAAATCCCTGGAGATGCGCGTGGTACACTCGCGGACATTTAATATCTTGGCAACGATATCATTGTTTTGCCATCGACCTCTCCAAGTTTCACCACTCGGTGTGCTTGCGAGGTGCATGTGGAGGGACAAATCTGCCATACTGATCCCTTTGTATCTCGAAAGAGTCGCGTCACCTGGAAAATATTATAAAGAAAATTAAATGTACTCCCGACATTTGTCGTTTTTTAGGAATTTAATAAACACTTACGACTCCTGGTCTTCAAGCCTAACCAACTTTGGTCTTTGAACTGTATCTTCTTCAAATCTTGTCCATATTCCATTGCTAAATCTAATGAAACAAACAATTAAATTAATTGGACTCCTGTAATCAAAAATAATAAAAAGAAAAGAGTATGGACTAAGAAGTATGGACATGAATATTAATACGCAAATATTCAAAATAATACAAACGCCTTAGTAACGCCTTTTGTATTGCATATTTTGAATATGTATTGCACATTAACATGTGCATTCACTTTTATTTCTTCCTTTTTATTGTTTTTTAATGAAACAAGAAATATATTTTAAAAACTAATTCAGAATGTACAAACTTTTATATACCATGCAATCTCTTAGCCACGACACCTCTGGCTTTATCAAGAGGGGTATCACCGTCTTTGTTGGCGATAGATACGAGAGCACCCGCTGCGACCAATTCCTCTGCAACCGCCTGATCTCCCCAGAAACAAGCGTAGTGCAAGGCAGTGTTTCCATGTTCATTTGTGACATTTACGTCGGCACGATTTCTGAGCAACTGCAAATAATTATATTTATAGTTTTAAATTGATAATCTTAACTTTTTGTCTCTCTGCAATCATATTTTTACTTCTTCCGTCCAAAGATTTACTATTTTAAGCTCTCAAAAATGTGGAAAATCCAGGGTTACTTTTCAACATTTCTATGACGTTATCAAATAATTTTTTAAAGATGTTTTAAGAAAAATTTCCCTTATTTTAGAATTTAAGAGTAAAATTTCGCTTATACGAGAGACTGTGGATGGAGAATTAAACAAAACAATGTTATTAAATCTTTTCATTACCAGCTGTACTATTTCTTTGTGTCCATGTGCTGAAGCTAGATGCAATGGTGTATCATCTCCTCTGTTGGTAGCATTAATGCGTGCCCCTCTAGTAACTAACAATTCTGCCAATTTTAAGTGGCCTTCTTTAGCACACCAGTGAAGTGGACTAAATCCATGATCGTCTCTGAATAGAATGACACGTTCAAGGACAATGAAACATTTTGCAATGAGAATTTAAGATATTAAAATCCAAATTATTGCACACATTTGCAGTCAAACGCGAGTAGTTTTTTGAAATATCACCAAAAAAAAAAACAAGATTCAAAGTGCCATAAACAAAACACTGCAGTGAATACTTCCCATTTGATGACACAATTAAGTATCATTCTATCTTTCTTGACATTCAGTGAACAACAAATATAGAACGACATTTGTGTTAACTTGTTATCAAATGAAAATCATTCATTCATATCTATTCAATTATTTTGATAATCGAACTCTATTTTTAATTGTTTCCTGGACTACCCAAGGGACTTTTCATAAAGAATACAGAATTATCAGATCATCCAGCCAGCCTAATTATAGAGTCAGAGAAACCGCAACGTCCAGTGGGACGAGTCATTTCCAAAAAAGGAGTTCTGGAGTAGTTACCCCTGATTCATGTCATGCTCTGTGTCATCCAGCCAAACGCGGACTTGCATAGCGTTGCCTTCGCGACACCACTGAAATATATCCTCCATTTTCGCGCCGTTATCATGAACCGAGGCCGTAAACACACAACAGGCAACGCCGCGAGTGAGCTATATCAAGTCGTTTCTGCTCCGAAATGCCAGCCGTCATACGCTAAATATAGCCATATTCCTGACACTAACACCAACGTGGCAACTCATTACTCGCCGCATGCGTACGTTTAATTGCGGCGTTTTCTTACAAAAGGAAGGAAATCAAACACTCCCCCGATATCAATCGGAAACATGCATCTCGCGGGTTCAATGCAGCTCTCGAAAGTCGCGTGAGATTACGTGCCGATTCCTGGGTGACCATATATGAACCGACTGTGAGACACACACGAAAGAGACGGCCCACATCAGCCCGTGGTGGGCGGACACCGTCATCCCCCTTCGCGCCGCGTCCCAATGAGTGACATGAGTATCTAAAGCACATATGTATCTGATGAACACTGATGAGAGAACGTCTCCCACGAGACGCCGTCTAGGTCTATTCATATCCGCTGCAACCTCGTGCCGCAACTCGTGCTACGTTTGCCGTCGGTAAAATCCATCATTTATCTTTCATGTCTTTCTCCTCTCACCCGAGTCCACGCGCCTGCGTCTGTCTCATTTTTGATGCAGCAGCCTCATGGGAACACTGCGAACTGGCAGCTGAGAGCTTATCTTGTATCTCTATAGCGACCAGCGACGCGCGAGGAGTCAGCAAAAATGACGACAGGTGGGCGCCTGACAGCGATCACGAACAGATGATTGCCGGCTGTCCAAGAGTGTTGTCTACGTCGACATGGATGAAAGTCTGGAGCGTTGCGTGAAATCCCTTGAAGAGAATACGGAAGATGTGCGCGATGAAGCTCGACGAGCGTTGCTAAGTATTTGCCGAAATGTGTTGAGATCGCCGAACAATTACAGGTCCCGCGAACTGCGCCTTGACGACGAGGTCGTCGTTGAAAAGCTTCTGCCGGCCATCGGTGCCCTGGAATGTCTGTTCGATGTCGGCTACGTTGAGGTCTGTACTCAGTTAAGATCTCGAAGTTCTCTGGATTTTTATCTCTTGATTATTGTCACTGAAACAGCAGCATCATGCTATATGCAAACAGTAACATTAAATCAATATTGACTGTTTTTAAGAGAAAAGTCACCGTCGACATAAATGGATTTTATCTTTCAGTACTTTCTATTTAATGACACAAATCAATAATAGCAGTATTCTATCTTTCTTGACATTCAATGAGTAACAAAGACATAATGACATTTGTTAACTTGGATCATTAAATGGGAAATACCCTTTGTTATTTGTTAAATGCTAAGAAGATAAAACGTTTGTATCGACTGTGTCTGCTAAAGAGGGAGCAGCCATTATAATTTTCCAACAATATAAATGTAATATAACATGTAATATAACATGTAACAATTGGTTGTGTTTAGCAGAAATAACAGCTTTGCAACTTGCAAGAGTCTTTATTATAAGACTGGAAAAAAGTTGATAGAAAAATCTTATAATTTTGAATATGGAATCTAATTCATAAATTCACTAATTTGAATATAGGATTTATATCTAATAGGAATCTTGTGCAAATCTTATAGAACCCAATAAAATAGAATTCATATCTGATCCCAATACAATAAGATTCATATCTGATCAATTGTGATACTCGCGAGATCGTAGAAAATAATATAAATTTATAGAAAATGATAAAAATCAAATTGATAAAAATCCTATCATTCTTCATCGTTCTCTATCAATTTTTTTTACCATACCCTTTTAATTATTTACTAGATTTAAATGTGTAACTATTTTAAAGAATCTTACAACAGTTGTAAAGCTGCTTTTCCTATTGAATGTGTCCATCATTGAGTAGGAAATTATAATACATTGATGTAATGTTACTGTTAATTTTGTTATATTCAGTGGGATTATAAATTAATTGTATACATTTAAATTTACATTACTGACATTTATCGAAGTCCTTGCTAAGCTGTCAATTGTATGCAACAGGATGGAGAACGCATATTCTTACCACGAAATGTATCCCTCTTGAAGCTCCAAAGTTTGTCGAGACTGTTGTGCACTGCAACAGAAAGCAGTCCTATTACTGATGATGTTAACAAGAGTTCTACCGCGCAGAAAACATTCTTCGATAGAATCGTTGGACATTTTCGTGATGTTCTGTACTACGAAGATCCGAATTTACAAAAAAAGGCCAAAAGGGTTGTACCTGTTGTACAATTAGAAATTGTGACAATGATGAAGATGAGGGATCTACAAAAGTAATCCTATCTATGCTTTTTATCTCCTTTGATAAAACTTATCTTTATATACTTACTCTTTTATCTGGCGTTTGCAGATCTTTTAAATTAGAAAACGCTATCTCTTCACAATTCGAGACAGAATTGATAGCTAAAGATTTATTTCTGCTCGAGCTTCTACGCTGGTTTAAGTATGAATTTTTTAAATGGGTCAACAATCCAAAGTGTCTCACGTGCTTCACTGAATGTACATACGAAAATGTGATACATTCTATAAATCCTCATTGCTCAAGAATAGAGTTATATAGGTATAAAATTTTTTTCGATAAAATCCTTGGACTTTTTTTTTAGATTTTCTTCATATAATTTTTCAGAATTTCTGTGTAATTTTATAACTTTTTAAAAAAATTTCTCAGATTTTTTATAGAAATTGACTTTTCAGAAGGGCTTCACTTCTAAAAGTCTTCTTAGAACTTTTCATTATGAAATTTTCTGAAATATTCTAAGTTTCTTTTGATTTTTATGAGAAATAATTTTGTAACTTATCTGAAGAAAACTTATACAATCTAAACAAGTTTAAGATATTTTTTCAGAAATCTTCATAAATTTAAAGTATGACAAATTCTTAAAAATATTATGAGAAAATATTAGAATTATTTTCATCAGAGAATCATGTACTGTGTGCAACTTTGCAATATCATTATGGCGTTAATTTAATAATCGTAGATGCCAAAAGTGCAATATAGTTGTCGAATTTCCTCGTTATACGCATCCAGAGCCATTGCTGATCCTGAGACGCGGTCGCTGCGGGGAATGGGCTAATGTTTTCACCCTTTTATGTCGATCATTAGGATACGATGCGCGATTTATATGCGACGAAACAGATCACGTCTGGACAGAGGTACATCGAATTATCATTCATTAATTTCGAAGTACATTTGTAATCGTAATGTAACTTGTTTTTTTATTTTCACAGGTATGGTCGGCATCGAATAAAAGATGGATTCACGTAGACCCATGTGAAAACATCATAGACAAGCCATTAATGTACGAAAAAGGATGGCGAAAGAAGTTGACATACATAATAGCCTATTCCAGAGATGAGGTGCAGGATGTCACGTGGCGTTATACGCGAGACCAAGAAGCCGTCATGAAGAGGCGAAAAACTTGTGCCGAACAGAGCTTAATGTATTTACTCCAATCATTGACTTACCAGCGGCAAAACTCTGCCAATTATAGTAGCGCGCGTAGGGAATACGTTGTCAAGCGGAAACTGTTGGAGCTCGCCGATATGTTGTACATTCCAAATTCGCAGAAGGACTTCGATGAAGAGGTCTACGAGGGGCGAACCTCGGGTTCTCTTATGTGGAGATTGGCACGAGGTGAAATTATGCGGGTGCGGATATACTCAAATTTTGGAAATAGTGCAAGTCAAACTTTGAAATATCGTAGCATAAATACTTGAAAAGATTTTTGTTCTTTTCGATAATTATTTAAATAGAATTCGCATAACATCCCTGGTGAAAATTTTTCTTAGAATTTTTCATAGAATTTTTCAGAATTTCTATATAATTTTTTAGAATTTCTCTATAATTTTATAACTTTCTCACACTTTTTTATACGAATTGGAACATTCTCAAAAAATCTATATCTTTTCTCAGAATTTTTAATATATGTTAATTTATAAGTATAATTATGAAATATTATAAATCTAAAAAATTTTTAAATATACTTTTTAAAAATTATGGGATGAGAGAGAGAAATTTCAGAATATTTCAGAATTCACTTGTATGAAAAATTCTGAGAAAAGATGTAAACTTTCCGAATATTCCTGAGTATTTCTGAAAAATGTTCCAATTCGTATAAAAATTATGAGAAAAATTTTCACCAGGGGTCTTTATCAATTTCGCGTTTCGTTTTGAAATAGTTATCCAATAAATCTCTACTAACAATAGTACGCCAATGTATAATTTTTTATCCAACAACTGTTATATGCATGTAACTGTTATATGCATATATGTGTTATATTATATTTATATTGTTGAGTGGAAAATTATCATAATATTGATAACATTACTGTTAATTTATATTTATCGGATATTATCAGAAACTTCCATTACTCAATTATTAAATGCATTTTATTAGGCCGACACGGAGAAGAGTTACATTTGGGACATTTCGAAATATGGAGAAACGTTCGAACTGCGATACAACATCGTTAAAGATCTATATCATGTTGTGCGTAATAATATCATTCTGGAAGAGAAATCTGGATGGCTAGAAGGGATGAATACTATGGAGGGTGGAGTCTTCCGTAAAGTGGAGAACGATTGGAAGATGGTTTATTTGGCGCGATCCCAGCAGGCGAAACATGGAAGTGTTAAATGGACTTTCGAAATCCCGAATTCCAGATCATGTCTAGAGACATTGACTCTGAAAGCTAAGTCGGAGGTGTTTCAAAATGCCACGGTATCCTGGGAGATCGAGGCCATTTTCGATGACGACAGAGCAGTTACGATATCCGTTCCAAACTGTAGTAATTTTCACACGGAAGAAGTGAAAAAGGCGGTGCGAATAAACGTAATTGTAACATTGTCTGGTGGACAAAATCAAGAAGCTTGGCAGCACGCTCAACTCTTTCGACAGAGTCTGGATAATATCGAGGAGCCATCTATGATAATTAATATTCAATTGAAAAATTGTTCCGTATGATTCTAAACCTGTATGCGCTCGTTAATCGTTCAACTTTCGTAGATTGAATTATTTATGAGATCTCTCTTTGTCACGGTGAGATTTATGTTGTATAAAATATAGCATTGTTTTGGATAATATATAACTATCTTTCATAAGGATATGTACATGTATGGCTGGTACTCAATTAGATACGATTCAATTGGACACGAGCCACTCATAGTGCTTGAGAAGTTAGAAAGTCCCTAAATACTTGGCCACTGTGATTGGTGGTGTCCAATCGAGCTGTGTCAATTGGGATCCTCCCAACTTGTATATAACATTAATCAAATCAATATCAAATCTCTGCATAAATTATGTATATTATAATTATGTGCAAAGGAGTATCAGTATGAAACTTTTTGGGTACATGTGTGAGGTACTTGTGTTTTTTATACTTACTCATTTACACCAGAAATATGAAGTTATTATTTAATAGCTTAATTCTTTTAGGTATTTTTTTTATATATAATTATCAAATATTGTTATATAAACAATAGATAAAGACAATATTTTCATATTAATAAAACACATTATGCATGATATATTTTTAAAAATAATAAAAAAGAATTTGGATCATAATTGGTAATTTATTTAATGATAATTTAATGTGCTTAATTTTAATTAAGATTTAATTATAATTTACATATTTTAATTTTAATATTAAATGCAACTTATTTCAATATAATTCTTGAATCTTCTATCTTTTTTACTTTTGTTTCTGTTATTGTTCTTATTCATAAAATTTATTTAGTGTGGAGTAAATGCATATGGATGGTACATTTATATACTTATATTCAACAAAATAAATAAAATCTTAGAAAACGTAAAAAAAAGAACTTTTTTATATATCTTAGATTTCTAAAAGAGGTATAATAAAATTGTGAAAACGAATATAATATTAAATAAGAAATAATACCTTTCCAACAGTATCGCATCATACAAAGCATAAACAAAATTTGGCCGACCAAATTCCAACTTAATTAGCGATTAATTAAAACGACGGAATTACAATTGTAGAATGTACTAATTTTATCATTTGTTGTCTCTCGTAATTTTCTTCGTATATCACGCAATAAAATCAATAATTTTATTCGAATTAACGTAATAATAGCTAATATGAATTAGTTAATTAACTAATCATGATTTTATCACGCAATTAAGTTAATCATCAGTCAATCATTAAGTTAATTGAAGTCTACTTTGAAATGCAAAAATCGAACTCGACAATTCTTTCTTTGCCAACCAACTTACCAACCAACGAACGGCAAATTTCAACGCGAGCGTCCGATTTCCCCATAGAGTTTTATTTTAGCAGTTACTCGGTCATATCGAATCGCGTCGTTGCGTTCAAGGCTTGAGGGCAAATCCGAATGCGTTCGCGTTGCGCTCGCGCGTGGCAGTTGGCATTTATCGCGGAGTCGTCGCGCTCGTCGGTCGGTGGAAATTCGCCGGATTCGTTGGACGGCGTCCACGGAATGGTGTGGAGTGGCGTTGAGTGGCGTGTCGAGAGGCGAGGTTAACGGCGAATGGCGCGTGCCCTTCACGGAAAAATCGATCGGATCCAGGTGGACTTGGCGTAATTGACTTCGGCTACGTTCATGCCGTCGCGTGACCGTCGCCGTAACGTACGTAAGCCATAGAGGCGGCCGTGTTGAGAGTCGAGAGAGCGCGCGCGAGGAACGAGGGTGGGGCGGGCGAGGGAGGGAGTTTTGGCCGATGGCGGCTGTCAACTCGCGGATCTCAGCCCTCGCACGGACGGTACTCGTCGACGTCGGTATCGCGGTGACCATCCACGCCTCGCCCGGGCTGAAAATAACCGGCGCTCGCTCGCGTTGAAATACGCGCGAGCAGGATTTACGAGAGCACGCGAGTGAACGGATAGATCATCTTATATGACATCGGGCAAGGAGACAATGGGGTAAGTGAAGTTCCGACCCGCCTGACCCTTTTGTTTCCTCTCCTCTCCTTCGTCTTCTACTCCTTTCCTCGCCGCTCTCCTTTTAAGGACGTGCGACGGATCGCGTAAGCCGCATCGCGTCAACCGCGTGTTGGAACGCCGTGCCGGATTTCGCGCGTACGACAGAATTAATCTTCTCCCTCCGCCCTCTGAAATACGCGCGTGTGTTAAGTGCCGCGCCTGTCACCGGCATCCCCGTCGACTCCGTCGTTGTGCGTGCATGCGTGCATCGCGCCGCATCGTGCCGCACCGCGATCGGCACGAAGATGCGGAAGAGATGGAGATCCGTCGGCCCCCCTCGACGTAAAACTGCATCTCTTCCCCGACTCGATCACCGGCCTGATTGATACTGATGCGTATCTGGATAACGCCGAGAACGGGATGCACCCGTTTTCTTTCCCTTTTTTCCTCCTCTGTAAGAAATTGCGATTCTTTCGTAGGTACGATATTTCCGTCACGCGACGTCCACTAAGAAGAAAGTAGATCCCATCGGATTTCGGTAGAAATTAACAGAAATTTTGAACCACGCTCGAAAGCTGAGAATTTTTTTTTAAATTCCATGATATTTTTCTATGTGAGATTTATGTATGAAAATACGATGTATCTGATTTTTTTTAGAATGTCCGCGACGCGGTTTATTCAAAGTCGATGTATTAAATATATGAATGAATATCTCGCATTTTATTTAAAAAAATTAATTTATTGAAAATTAAACACGAAAAGAGAAGTTTTTACTTGTTTTTAGTAATATATTATTTAGTAATATATTATTAATAAAACATCGGGTGAAATTAAATGTTATTTACTAATATTAAATATAAATATTAGATATAATATCGTTTGTTTCTACGAATTTTGTTTTACATATTTCTATCTCTGTTCATAATTTTATACAACAATTCTGTACAGTGCGTTTTCAAATATGTACTCGCATTAACTAGGTCGGTTAAAAATAGATGCTTTGTATCATATATGGAAGAGCGCATACACACTCCTCTGTTATTGTTCAAATTGATTACAGTGAACAACCAATTTTCATGTGCAAAGCGCACGTGTTTCACATTGATCCCAAGACCAAACGGTCTTGGGTACCAGCGTCGTCGGCAGCAATATCAGTATCATTCTTTTACGATTCGACCAGAAGTTTATACAGAATAATTTCAATTGAAGGAGCAAAGGTAATTAAGAGTTCTATTCACTGAAAAATGTCTGGTAATAATAATCAAGCTTAAATGATAGTTATCGAAATTTAGTGAAATAATTTCAATCAAATCCATTCCATTATTAATACAATCAAAATCAACTAAATATTTTTTCTTTTTTAATCAAATATTGCATTAACAAAGGATTGCCACAAATTCTTCATCTTAAAATTCCATTACTTTTTCTTGATTTCCTAGACAAAATTTCATGATTTTCACTAATGTTTTTAATAATATTTTGAAATTTTTTGTGGTTTTGTCCTGATTTAAAAACCAAATATTTTTTTTGTACAATTTAATAATGGAAATTAGTATTAGTTGTCAATTATACTTGCATTTAATTGATTGATAGTATTTTAAACTGCAGATATAATGTATACGTATTAAATTTCTTTAAAAGTAAAAATTTTAATTTTTCAGAAAATTTTCCAAAATTTCCCGATTTTTCCTTGATTTCTCTGACATTTTCCTGATTTCTTTGATCAATTTTATGGCAATCCTGGTTAATACAAACCAACATTCGGCTATTTAAACAAAATAATATTCGGCTGTTATCAGATTTTTTGTAATAGAATAGAAATTGGATGAACTTATGAAGTACTCTATTCTTTTTTTCTTCAGCCTGTCATTAATAGCACAATTACTCCAAACATGACTTTTACCAAGACATCACAGAAATTTGGTCAGTGGTCGGATGTCAGAGCGAATACCGTGTATGGCTTGGGCTTTGCCTCTGAGGCTGAATTAGGAAAGGTTTGTATTGCAATTGCTTATGATTTACAAACGAAGAGCTTCATATATCAAACTCTCAGAAGAGATTGTTTGTTAACAGTTCATCGAGAAGTTTCATGAGGTGAAAGAGGCCACGAAGCTAGCCAGTGCCAAGTTACAGTCCAACAGTTCTTCGGTTACTCCGGCCACCAGCGCGAATGTCAGTCCAATCACGTCCCGATCAGGCATGCCGTCGTCAGAACAGGATCTCATAGACCCACCGAACTCGTCGATGATTAACTCCAACGTGTCATCGTCGAACACCCCGAATCCGAATGCCAATATGATTTCCGCTCAGAACAGTGTATCTTCGGTAAGCAGCAGTCCTTTACCTGGTAGTTGTCAGAATAAAGTGGACGACGAATTGAAAAACGCAGTCCATTCAAGATCACAGAGTGTTTCTCAGAGTACAGAAAGTCCGCAACATCAAGGGAAATCGGCGCAATTGAGCTCATCACAAAGTGGACAGTCGGGTGAGGTGCAGCTCAAGTATGAGAACGACAGGCTGAAACTTGCTCTAGCTCAAAGTTCTGCTAACGCTAAGAAATGGGAGGTATGAAGAATATTTTTTTATAATTTTAAATAATAATATATAAATAATGTAATAAAATACTATAATATGTTATTGCAGGTTGAATTGACTACCCTCAAAACTAATAATGCAAGATTAACGAGCGCGTTACAGGAATCCACAGCCAACGTTGATGAATGGAAGAGGCAGCTACAGTTGTACAAAGAAGAAAATGCCAAAATAAAACTTAAATATGCTGATTTGGAAGCCGGTAAAATCGCGGAAGGAAATAGCGAAGCGCTAAGATTGAGAGTCGAAGCATTGGAAAGTGAGTTGAGAACACGAAACGAAGAAATCAAAGCTCTCACTATGGCCACCAAAAATAAAGATTTTGTGGTATGTACATAGAATTTGCTGAAGCCTGATGATCGATATTCGTGTTTGCATTGACATTTTATTAAGTTTGTGTTTGGTTAACAAATATATATTTTTTTTTGTTTTGCAAGGTTCTACAAAAGGAGAATGCAGAACTTCGCGAAATGTTGAATGTAGTTCATGAACAATTAGAACTTGCGTTGAGTGCAAACAAAGTTCAAAAACAAAATTTGGATACGTTAAACGCCAGATTAGCTGGCTATATACAGGATCTGGTAACTGTACATCGAGAAATCACAAACACGTTGCAAACTTAAGTTTGCACCATAGGGAAAACCTAAGAATGCCTCTCTTAGGTCTTTTGTATTTATTATAAGCGCGATGTACGAATGGACGATATAGATTAATAACAAAGAGAGAAGTTCCGAGAACAAAATAAAATTGAATGCAGATTAATCGAGCAGAAAAATTATAGAATACTGAGATAATTGTCTCGAAAATAGTACATTACAGAAGAGATTGCTCCCTGAGTACGTATTTAAATTGACTCGATCGACTGTTTGAAGCTTTCTTTTTTTAAGGATAAGTTTTGTGCCATAATTATGCTATTGTTATATTGAATAGGACACTGACTTTACCATCTGCTTTATTCTTTCTACATGTGGAGCATAGATGTATGATTTTAGAAATTATAGAAGTTGAATTTGCATTTTTGATTTTGTCTTCCTAAAAACACAACGATTATCTTTCTTACTAGAATTTCTTACTAGAATTTCTTACTAGAAAAGAAATTCCTTGTGATCTCTTAAAAAAGATCTGAAGAATTTTAAGAAACTGATTTAATATTTATCTTGATATTTTTTCATGAATATTGCATTGAAAGATTTTTACATTATTCATGATCTACGAAATGTAATTATTTTCTCTTCTCTCACGACAGTTATATTATTAGACTCTCATTCTAAAACATAATAATAACAATACGTACAATTATTACTGTGTGGACTTTCTCATTCCAGATGGTAATAGCTTAATAGTTAATAACTGTAATACTTTCATAATCTATAATACATTACCATAGTACATTTATAATTTTATTTTTAGTAGTTCTCAAAACGAAAATATGATTTCTCTTTACTGATCTAATCTTCCATAAATAATCTATTTTAACTCTATCAAAATTAAATCTTACATACATTTCGTAGAATATGTGAATAAAGAACTCATTCTCAAGAATTTATTGACAAGTGACTTAATAGAAAACCGAATGGGAGTCTAGTGATTTAAGTAGCGTAGAATTCAAACCTTGTCACATGTCGACCAGGTACTGATAGATACGGGTAATACATAAGGGAGATATTTGCAAGTGTTAGGACGCACTTAAATAATTTAAATATTTTGTATTACAATAGAAAGTTTTTAGTGTTCCCTTGATTTTGAAGTGATACAAGAACTCAAAGACCTTCTACTGTAATAAATGATATATAAATTGTTTAAACCTGCTCAAGTATTAAAATGTATTCTCTCTATGGATAATACAGGGTGTCTAAAAATATACAGTCAAACTTTTACATTATTAAAGTGGTCGAACATGTGAAGGAAGTTTTATATTCAATCTCTGTCCAAAGATACCTTATAATAAATTATAAGAGATTAATAGTTTCCTAATAAAACTTATTGCTTTTATAATTCTTTAGACATATCGCTAATTGAGAAGCAAGGGCATGTCCGTTATTGTTTATACTTCCGCATAAACGGTAATTATATTTCTTTAATTAAGTCGTTACAAAGCTTCAATAAACTTATATAAACTATAGCAACATTACAAGTATAGAGTGCTTATATATATAAATAAAAAAGAAATATCGACAATAAGAGAAATCAATTTCAAGCAATTTATATATAGGAAGAAAAAAATGTTATATTGATACCCTTTTATATTTTTTTTATCTATAATTTTTCTAATCTATTTTGTGGATTTTAAATTTACTATTTTATAATAATATAATAACAGCTTTATGTTACTTTTTTACTTTTCTACTAAGATTTCAATTTTAAAACAATTTAGATGTAAGATGACAATGACAAATACGAAAGTTTTGCAGTTTTTAGAAAACGTTTGCATATAGATCGACTAAGTATAGATCGATAAGTGAATATAATATCTTCTCTGGAATGTCGTTTAAGAATTATTGGTTCACCATATGTATAAAATTATCTTCGAATTTTCGTGTGTCTAACAATTGATAATGTGCGGAACATTCATTGGCGTATGAAACAGCATCTGTGATAATTTTCATCTTGATAAATTTTCTTTGCTCTTGTGATTTAAATATTTATTTTGCACTTTTCTTTTTATTCAAAGTGAATTATATTGTATGTGCAAAAAACTTTCGACTTTTCACAATATCTACTGCTATGATCTTATGAAATTTCATATGTATAACTTTTTCTGTCATGTTAAATGGAAAAAGATATTTCAGATGGTAAAGTTAAGTGTCTCACTCTGTAAAAGATGCAATACAATTATTGTTGAATTTGTCGTATGCGAGCACCATTCTTATGTATAAAATACAGTAGAACGGCGACTGTCCCAAGTGCGTGTTTGTGAGAGAAATGTTTCCATAAAAAGCGTTCCTGTGAATATCCATCTAGATAAAAGAAAGCACAACAAAGAAAATGATATTCTTCCAACAAAAAGAGTACCGATATCAGTATGACAAATATAATACTACTTCCTTGAACGCATTATCTGATAATAAAGTACGCATCCTCCGCCTCTCACAACTACTGCGTTACAATGTGAACATATATAGTATATGTAGAGAGAAAATAATTTCAGATTTCGCAGTATTTCTTCTTGACTATGAATTCTTTGAACTAAGCGGCTGGTTAAAGAATTTGTAGATAAAAGAGAATGCAATGAATCTGAAATATTTTGTACATATATTTGTTTCAATTTTTGAATCCTGCAGTACTTGTGCACTATGCTATTGCAAAATTTATTATCTATGCTCCACGCTTATCAATGATCGTATTAATTTTGCATCAAATCGCTAGATTATAACATATTTTAATTACAAAGATATTTGTAATTAAAGATATTTATTACAAAGTATTAAAAGATATTTGTTGCGATTCACATGAAGCTTGAGATTATATACAATATAAGTAGTACTGGAGGGTTTAAAGCAATGTTATATTTATCTCAACGGAATTATATATGATCTTGTTATTAGAAAGAGAATTTACGTTTTTATAAGGAATTATACATACATTTTTTTAGTTTACATTTAAATTATAGATATTATCTCTTAATATAAGATTTTTCGCTAAGAATTTTTTTGTTATCCTTATTTCTTTTGTATTTAATATGTATGTCTATATTTAATGTTTTTCTGAAATACTCTACTGAAATACTCTAAACCGTTACTCATAGCATCGGTTCTCATTAATTTATATTCTCGGATGATCGACGTTTTACTGTACAATGTAGAGATAGTTTGTTTTTTCATGACATATACTCTGAAACTAAATAATTGTCGCATGAACGCGCGCATTTATAATTAAGTCATTAAATATATGCACTTATGTATCAAGTCCAGTGAAGAAAATATGTAGTAATTTTTTATCGCGCCTTGGTCGCAGATTTACTTAGTCTTTTGCAGTTCATTTTTTATATAGAAAATTTGTTGAATGCATGTTTGTTATATTTTTTATTGTATGACTATCGGAACATGTATTATTGTTGCTGAAAGAGCATTACTATTGTCACTGCTATTGTTGCTACTTCTACTACTTGCGATCATGATATTATTAAGTGACTCTTAATCTACTATTACTATCGCTCAAATCTCTTTCTCCCTATACATCTATTATTGATATCTTCATTATATATTATTGCAAGTGGCGTTGTCGTTAGAGATATTTTAATTACCGATATTGCAAATATATTGTATTAATTGCGCCTGCAAAAATGTTTAATAGTTAGATACATAAAACATATCAAGAACGTCACACGATTAGTATAACATGCGTTTCTCGAATTCATCTTTCTTTTACTTTCATTCCCTTGTAACAAATCACAGTTACCCATGAACGTAATTAACAATGTCTACGCATTTAATGTTAATGACATTTAGTAAAACCCCAATTGTGTGTAGCAAAATTAATTAATTTCATTGTATATTATTCATTGTATATTTGTATTGTTCTTGCATATAATTTCTCTTTATTATCGTTAATTTATGGAGATCTAAAATGTCTGACACGCACTGTATAGAATCATTAATGATAGATGATTTTGATTGTACAAGGTGATTATTGGCGATGTAAGATAATTTTGGAAAAAAAATTAATAAAAAATGCAGAATAAAATTTTTCTGCATATAAAGTTTTCTAAGAAAACTTTTTGAAAAATTAGGGAATTAATATTTTTTCTTTTACATTTGCAGTTTTCATCGGTATTACCATCGATTACATAAATTTATTTTAGTAGTAATCAAGAAAATTTGAATAAACATGTATTCTATTTAAAAAAATAGAATCTTAATAATAAATATTTGATAATTTTAATTACTCCTTGTTATTTTTTTAAATTGAGAAGATATTGAATCTTTTTTGAAGAGAACATGAAGAATCTTTTTATTCATATTTTGATTGCGTCAGCAAAATGATGATTGAAAGAATTAATTATATGAAATTAATTACAAAAATATAACTGAAAATTTAAAAATTAAATGATTACTTTAAATAATTTTCGTCAAAGAAAAATATTTCGATGATGAGATTAAGATTGTATATCGCAAACACCTTGTATAGTCGAAAAATAGAAAATAAGTAAGATAACATCGTACGCGTGTACAGTTTGAAAATATGCATAAGATGGTTCCTTTGCTACGCACAACGCGGAATCATCAAGATCTGTTTTGATGTATTTGATGAAGGCTTTTCAGTATTGTATATTAATTTTTTTTTATAAATCCTTATACAGTATGTTGAAAATATACATTTTACTGTTAAGACGATGTATCATATTCTGCAAAATGTGAGAAATTCATTATCAGGATATTCGTGATTACGAATGATTACAGCATTCAGTTCATGCATTCTTCGCTGTACTATAATTGTACAGCGTAGACATGTAAGGGAACGATTCGTACAAGGAATCTGAAAGAAATCTCTTAAAGTGGCAAAGGTGATAAACCTAGACAAATTTTTAGTAGATAATCTAAATAAGAGACAAGTGCAAGATGCTAGAGAATGCACTTTTTAACGGAAAAAGCATTGGGAGATGGATTTTTCATTTGAGGAATTGGAAACGGAAGCCTCGCTTGCCATATGTAATCTTAATAAAACATTTTCAGACGGCTTCTCGGTGTTTTCCTTCTATTGTAAGTTATAAGCTCCAAATGTTAATTTTCAATACAAAAATTAATAATGTTTTTTCGCCGCAATATATTAAAATATATTTACAACAACGATAGAAATTTTACAAGAATATTATTAATTCTACAATATTTTTTTAATATAATTTTTTTAATATAACCGATTCATCAAAAGTTACTTTATTATGAATACTTTCTTAAATAATAATCCTTATTGGATATACCATAATGAATTCATCAATTCCTCTGGAATGCGTCAAATCTGATTGCAGTGTTGGGTGAATAGATGTACAAGTATGCATGTTATGCAGTATGACGACATCATTCATAGGGAATAAACATATATAGGAAAGAAAGAAAACAATGTTCTGTACGTTACACAAATCTTTGGCTTGGCTTACGTCAAATGCACTGATAACAATTAAAGTTTACACTAAAGTTATATTAAAAATTTGCTTGAGATTAATCGGTTTAGCATAACTAATATTTGTATCTATTAAAAATCTCGCTTTTAACTAATAACGCCTGACATTACAATACGTTTTATTTATAGTTCGGTCTCATTCTGTAGTTCACAGGAAAACGCATGACTTCCGAAGCACTCTGTGCGTGCCGATTTCGTCATGCATTCTACGTGCAAAAGAACGTCACGATCTGTTCTCATTGAATCAAGGATTATGAATCATATACTTCGTGAGTAATATTCATGAAAAAATGAAGAAAATACGTAAAATATGACATTCTGAATTTTATGGAAAATTTACATAGGCAAATTAGATATGATAAATAAATTATATTTTTATTCACTCATTCTTATTTAAAAAAGATGAAACTAACAATCAATATGATTTTGTAAAATAATAAGTTACAAAACAAAGCAAAATTTTCTCATAAAATTTTTTAAATTTTATAACATAGAATATTTTTTAAAAATTATACTGTACCTAAAAAAATCGTCCTATTTATATAATATTATAATTCTTTTCATATAATTTAATATTTTTTATAAATTATAAACACGACGGTTTTAAAAACTTTATACAATTTATATCTGTTTAAAGTTAAAAATAAACATAATAAAAGAACTTCGATAAGTTATCATGATTATTATTTCTAATTCATGTAAATTAAAATTATAGCTAATACGTTTATAAATCAGTAATGAGTCTGTGACATATACAGTCTATTGATATACGTACGACGGGTTTTTGATATTTTATATACACATAGATATTGTTTTCATTGTAGTTTTATCGATTTCGTATATGGCATCAATTCGACGGTTCACTCGCCATCTTTTGGCTTGCCACAGGATGCGTTCTCCACGTCATTATTCGATGCTACGTCGACAACCCCACCAGTACTGACCAGCACATAGTTTCTCTCTCCTCAATGCTGTCCTTAATATTGCCGCTGTCAGAACGTTCCCACCCAGTGTCAGTGCGAAACATTCACATTCGTGTAGATCGTGACGAAGAATCGTTCCGAAAGCCAGTGTTCTGCGCAAATTGTAAGTGAAGCTATAAACAATATAACATAAATGTAGATTAAAATGAATTATGATCTCTCTGATAATTAGCTGATACACGAAAACTATTATTAAAGCTAATATAACATTCTTTAAAAAAATATGTTGAGAGACTAATATATTATATATTTTATATATTATATATTTTATATATTATATATTTTATAAAAATATAAAAGTATAATCAATGTGCATTTAAAGTGATATGTGAGATTTCCACCGTATAGGTGGCCTTGATTAACTAATTGTTCAAGGCATTGCTTATCAAGTAATTGCAGCATGTTAATCATACTACAATTGTTTGACCTCAATAATTTTGAATTGTTAAATTTGAAATATGATTCAATTGTAATCAATAAAGAAAAATAGAGAAAGATTAATTTAGTAATGTAATCAGTACGCGATCCTATTAATATTGAGAATTTAATTAATTTAGCGATAAACAAATTATTCATTTTCCTACAGACAATTCCACATAAAAAGCTTGATATCAAAAATTTCGTGATTTTGAGAACTTTAGGAAATTTATAGACAATATATTTGTCTTATAAGACATAATATGATTAAAGTTTGCTAAATTATTTAATTATTATCATTTCACGAACAATTAAAATCGATACTGAAAACTTTTTACACATATTGAATTATTTTTTTTAAAAACATACACATATGCTTGTGTTCTCTAAGCAAAAAGACGTTATTAAGTTCGCATGAATCATTGTAA
>Ga0157364_1000115_pt1 | contig 36452 bp, 20 predicted proteins | sample AttsexASBM2_FD_111476 | JGI IMG/M metagenome (GOLD analysis project Ga0157364, IMG submission 111476) | Fungus gardens microbial communities from leaf cutter ant in Ribeirão Preto, State of São Paulo, Brazil - Atta sexdens ASBM2 | ecosystem: Host-associated > Fungi > Mycelium > Unclassified ...
ATACATATATATATATATATATATATATATATATATATATATATATATATGTATGTGTGTATCATATTATATAAGCATTATATATATATATTTCCATATTGTATCGTATATGTTTTAATTTTTAATGTCATGAATCTTGATGTTGACCTACATTAATAACAATGTTAATAATTAATACATTGAATCCTTATCATTCTCACATATTTTCATGTCACATTGCCCGTTAAACTCATTGTTATTTACGAATAAAGCATTGTCATTCGTTTTGTAACGGTAAATTTACCTGCGCCCATGTAATTTCGCGACGTTCTCATTTTGTGCGCCAACTCTGCGGAAGTTTTACGGGTATTCAAGACGAACGCGTGTCTTCTCATATTTATGACAAGCATCTTAATGCTCGGGCACGATGTGTCGACACGAACCCCCTACCACGGGACTTTCAGCGACTTACTCTCGTTATACCGCCCGAAAGATAATTCTCATCTTAAAGTGACGCATTATATCTCGCGACGTGTTTAACGATGCGCCTTATACTCGTTTCATTCCGGAGACGGCTCGTTGCACGCTCGTCCTACAAAAGATTACTTGGAAAGGGGCTAAGTGCTAGCAATGCTTTTGATGGTAGTAAAAATTTTTGACAGAGATATTCTTCATATAATCTAAAACCGTTCTCCTTTCTATTAATTTAATTAACAACAAGAAGGTTAACAAAAATATTAATGAATTTGGTATATCTTTTTAAATGACATAAGGAGAAGGATTTTGCTAAAGTATTTAAAAATTTAGTTAGATTTGAAAATAATTTTGTATAATGTTCAAAATAATTACGTATATTTTATTACAATGTACGAATAAAATTATTTTCACATCAATGTATAAATAATTAAATTTTTACTTCAGCAAAACTATTCTTTCCGTGCAATATATTGCTATATCATTCGATATTGCAAAAGTCACTGAAAGTAACTGAAAGTAATAATAAAAGTTTCACTCAAATCTCATGACACGCATATCTTTTCGATGGAGAGTGAACGTAATTACATTCGTAAGGGTTACTGCGTCAACCCTTTCTACGAAACCTGGCGAATGAAAGTTATACTATGAGGTGCCTCCAAGGATTTATCCGCGAGGGATGTGCTCAACAAGAAACGTTCTTAAACTACTATTAAAAGTCGTACTTACTTTTATACCTCTCGTGAATGAAACTTTACTGTCTCGTCCGCAATTCATTTGTTCGTAGCAACTTGACAGTCAACTTATTTCGAATTTAGCATTCGGTTCTACGTCAAGTACGAAGTTAAAAGTTAAAAGCTAAGAATATATATTGTTAAACAGCTGCCTTCTTTTCTCATTTGTTTCATTGGAATTATGGGAGTTTAATAGAGCATCAACGAGAGCTCACATTATTCAAAATAGCTTGAAAATCGATTCTTTCGTGCGAATATGCAGCAGAATTGGTAGGAAATTACAAGTATCTCTCATAAGTCTAAACGAAAATGAATTTCCGAGATCGATTGTCAACGTCGCTGTCTGTCACGCGTCCCGACTTTCTCCCTCGTGTCGAAAAACGAATAGTGTACGAGAATTTCATTCGCAACGCGGCAAGAGACAAATTGGTAGAAAAGAACGAAATATTGAAAACGTCGTTCACGCCAAAATACGTTCTTCGACTTTGCAATTTTCTTTTTATATCATGAAACTAATATTTCTATGTTAGAAAGGAAAAAAGTCAAATTTTTGTAATCAATGTATATGTATATCACTTTTCTTTCACTTAGACCTTGCGTAAATATTACATAAACAATTATTTTATAAACACTGAGGCAATGTTTAAACACAAATTATAATATAAGTAATCGTCGTAGACCAATCGAAGATCCAGATTAATTTCGAACATATTACGTATATTTTCTATTTCGGACTTGTATGCACACGCACTGGAATTAATTGCGGAAGCGATTATTAACATTTTTCTAAAATACAACTGGCACCAACGATAGCCATGCACCATGCAATGAACGTCGCATAAACATGCGACACCGATCATTCTAAAATCGATTCTCGATGTTGCTGACCCTCGTGCGTCCACACGTGGTCGAACTTGGGCCAACGCACGCTATTGGACTGCCATTTTAAAGAAGGCCGGATCAACAGTAAACAGGCGACTCCACGGCGCTTTGGTCACCTTCACCAGCCCAGAGTCCCACCTGGTAAGCCTCAGTATCCAAAGCTTGAAAAAAAAAAAATCAGCAAGTGAAAGAGATGAAGCTGAGAGCTCAGCTCGCGAGCTCTCGTTTGGCCCGGACACGCACCTGTATATACCTAATTGGCTAACCTTCACGCGAGAACTTAGCTTCTTAGAGAGGAGTGGTCACCAGAGCACCTTCTTTTTCTTCTTCTTCTTTATCTTCCTTTTCATCTTCTTCTTCATTTTTTATTATTTTTCTTATTTCTACATTCGATCTTAAAAATAGATGCTGAATAGCGACAAATAAAAATATTCAAATATTTCTTCAAATATAAATATATATGCACATATAGACGTATGATATTGCAATAGTATAGTAAGATTGTGAGAATTTCTTGTTATTGTGGCATGTTGTTGATTTATAGATAAAACGAAAATATCAAATGTGCACGATACTTCCTGACTTAAATGTTACGATAGTAATGATAGTTCTTTTATTGAGAAAACTTTGTTTTCTCTACTTCTCTAATTTTCTAAAAAAAAATTTATAAAATATTTAGAAATATTATAAAATATGCGATTTATAAATACTATAAATATTTTACGAGTGATATAAACACTTTACAAATCGAAAAATTAACAATTTTCTGTGTCTAATAGAATTGTCAACCACTTGATTGTGCTAGATTTAATGAATTGTTTATTTTAATCATGTTGAGTGTCAATTTTATATAAATTCAGAGAAAAAATTAATAAGCAAATTAGGCACCTTAATGAAATTAAATAAAACAAATATATGTGCGCAAATACTATGCAATATTTCATGACAATTTTTGGATATTATTTGAATATTATTTTCAAATAAGAGAAAAATTTTACTTATAATAGAACATTATTTGTTAGTTAATATACAGTTTTACAATATATTATTGCAATTGTTGCGTTTATGATTATTGATCGTTGTTCGAAATATATATATATATATAAAAATAAATCGTGAAATAGTAATAACAGTTTTTAATATCCGGACGTTATGAGTTTCGTATACATATAATTTCATATGAGAAAGTCACGTAGAATATTTAAACGATCGAATGTTTCAATATTCGAATGCATCTATCCTATTTACGACTCTCATCCTACATCCTACTTTATTATTTCTATCTGCTATTCTCTTTTCTCTTCTCTTTATTCCTATTGAAAAGACACGCAACTTGTGAAAAGAATGATTGATACGATATGAAATCTTTTGCTAAATTTATAAAAATCTTTATGACAACAGAGAAATAGATCTATTACATCTAATAATAAGATATTAAATTACTAGTTACTACACACATATGCGAATATATAATTTTAGATTATCAATGTTGATTCTTAAATTAAAATTAATCTTCTATAAAATATTTGACTTAGCCCTATCAATAGTCGTATCAAGGTAATCCTTTCCATGAGTGCTTTCTTGCGAATGGTTAGGAGATCAGCCACAATATGTACATAGCTCACGCGTGGATAATATACGCACATGACACTTAAGCTAGCTCTATAGGTACACCACTGGTCATTGCACATGCACGCAACAATCTACGCTCCTCTTACCATCATCATTTCTATCATTAACGCGGTCTAATATCTTTGCACGTGTATGATACAATCTGATTCGGAGCTAGACCGAAATTTCTTATTGTTTCTTAAAAAGAATTTTTACTTTCTTTTTTAAAGAAAGAAATCAGAATAACCAATCTTCTTATAATAAAAATATAAAACTTTTGCGCAAATTTATAAATTGATTTTTTATCGCAACTCGAATTCACTTCTATTTACTTCGAAATGACTGTGAGTACGATTAATAAAATCAAACTGTTTCTTGGCGCGAATGCGGTTAACTTTTGACAGATTAAAGTGATTACTGAAACTCTGATTTTTAAATTGATCGGTAATGAATTGCGGATCATTTCATCGAATCATCCTCTCTACCTCACGGAATGAGTGATCAATGAGCGTCTGACAATTGCCTTTAGCTCGAGCACCAAGCTGCATGAGGAAAGGAGAACGAACGAAATGCACCCGCCTGCATGTTGACGCCAAAAATTACGTCTAATTGTATTTTCAGGACGAAAGAGCAGATCGACATTGATTGGCTTCCACTGTTACCGGTCGTGCTGAAACATATTTTTGAGGGTATATTAACACATTGTATGAGAAATATATACACTAAGAAGCAGATTGAATTAAATATAATCTTTTAAAAAATATATATAATATCGCAAAGCTTAAAATTTTAAATATAAATTCACACTGAAATATTATTAACTCAAAGTTAGATCAGACTGAATAATTTTCTCTCACTTGTATTATTCACATACTGATCTAATATCATTTATTATTGCTTAAAATTTTAATTAATTAAAATTTGTTTTACAAATTTTTTTTCTTTTAAGATTTCTTTCATGAACTTGAAAAAGTTTAATTTATAATACACTCTTATATGTGAAAAATGTAATTTGTAAAATATTTGTTTTTAAATATTTTATATATAGTATAATTTTTATAAATATATTTATTTAGAATTGAAAACTAATATAAAACTAAAATATAATATATTATTATTACAAATTTTGTAGCACGATATATTCATAATTAAACTATATAATTTGGTATTTACATATAATTATTAAATTAATTATAGTTTCAATATACAATAAAACATATGCAATTTCTCAGGATAGAAATTTAAATAAATACTTATTAAAAAATCATGTGCACTAGATTTATTTGTTTTGTTATATAATGCAATGCACAATTTTCATTGTAACAGAATAAAATATTAAAGTTAATGTATGATGATAATGATGACAATGTGATTATAATGAAAATTGTACATTTGGATATTAAATATAAACGATTAAATAATTTGTTGTCTATTGTTACATTTATAATTATAATCATATATTCATATAATCACGAAATAAAAATGCTGTAACAAAAATTATATGTGTTGACAAAGTATATGAACGAAAGACTCATACATTTATTTATTATTATTGTTAAAACATAAACAGATGTTAAAATATTGCTTAAATTAAAAGCTCCACGGAACTTACTCCGTCTTAATAACATTAGAAACTTAATAACATTAGAAACTTCAAATCTGCTTCTAATTGTATATCACAAATATGTCATACTGTGTTTACAAAATTAATAGCCAGTGTATCAGCATTACTCGGCAACAATGGGGAAAGCGCGATATATTATTGATGCAATGTCTATCAAAGAGACATAGAAAGAAAGAAAGAGAGAGAGAAAAAGTTGAGAGAAGAATGAGAGCGAAGTGAGAGAGAGATGTTTCAAATCGATCAAAATATACTATAATCGATAATCAATTCCAAAATCGGTCTCAGCCCATCTCACAGTCGTTTCACGATACAGACACGTAACATACACGATACACACATATAATACGATCGTATACATGTTCCACTTTGTTTCTCCCATCCTCCGCGAGATCGCCCTAAATTCTCGTCTATTAAGCCTCGACGTATATGTATACCGCGCACACTAACCACAACACCAATATCGTAACTCTTGCGCAGCTGCAACACGGTGGGGCTCTGGGTAAGAAAACACTTGGAATAACTTTGAATATATATTTTTCGATTACTTCGTGCCAAAAGTTCCTTCAGCCCATTTCATTCTGACAATAACCCCCAGAGCATTCGTCTCCTTTATCTTTTCTCTCTTCCAGATTCTTTAATTTACGAGATTTTTCTCTCTTTGACTTACGAGAGATTACATACACATTTCTTTTATCAATATCTTCGGGCTTTGAATGAATTTCTTTTTAAAGTTAAACACTTGAATAAAATATTTTTATTTATTTTATTAAAAAATTAATACAATTGATAAATTTCCCTCTTAATATTTAATTCTCAATCTTTTCAATATTTAAATATCAATGCTCGTTTTAAATTTATTTTAAGCGATTTATAATTGAGAATTAAATTCACCGTAATTTTACCTATATATTGTATAATAATCATGCATAAAAATAATATTAATTGTAAAGTCTAATTATAATTATATGTATATGATTGCATGTGCTGACTTACTGTTAGATTATCTCAGCACATTTTGTATTTATGTCCATTTTTATCGTTTTTATATCACATATCAAAGTTATATCAAATCTATCTAGTTATATCAAATTTTGGTCTAAATCGCTTAAAATGAGTTGAAATTATGTTGAAGTATCATATCGTACATCCAATTTCTACTTTTTTCTTAATACACTTAAAAAATATTAAAAGAAATCCCTGCTTTCAAATTTTAGAGGAAGTCCCATTTCTTTCCCTCTACCGATTCTTCTCGAGTTGTTTACGATATATTTCAGGATTCTTGATCGCTCACGTGGACCTGCTCTTCATCGTCAATGGAGTTTGCAGGTGAGAGATCATTTAATCGATCTTTTGAGGCGGGATACGAGCCCTGAACGTAAACACTTGACTTTTAACAAAGCCACCGTGTTACGGAGCACGACACAGTTACTGCGGTTGTAAGCCGGGCTATAACGCTTCGCGCATCAGACTCAGGAGTAGCTTGCAGGAAGCAGCTTGCGGTTTCTGAACTCTGGATAGCTTTGCTTGAAGCTCGACAGGCAAACACAGAACGTGAATTAATATGTACAAAGGCTGTCACGTGTGACGTTTAAAATAGCGGATATAATTGAACCACCAATCGCGTATATATATCCCGACTATCATTAAATTAATACATATATCAAAGTGTAACATTTATTGCTTGCATTCCAGGCACGTCATTTTGATCAGTTACCTTTAATTACTATTCGAATCATTCGGACTGCTTCACGAACAATCCAAATAATTCCATAATTTTAATTTACAATTAAAAAAAGATTTAATATGCCGCATTATCTAAAAAGATAATAAATATTTTATGAATCATTGCCCTGTGAGATTCTTCTAGTAAAGTTACAACATATCCTTACTAAACAACAAGCAATTAATATACGTTGAGAGAGGCTATATTTAACTAGTCCGGCATAATTAACTTCGCAATGTACACGACCAGGACGAAATAACTCGGCATATAATCGGGCGAGCGCGACGATTAGTTTAGATGGGTACGCCACGGCGGGACGATCCACGTTGACGGTAGTTGGGGAAACTAATCAGCCAACCAACGCGTATATGTATACCAGGCGACCTTAATCCGTCAGAATCGGTTCGCCAAGAAGGAGACGTTCCGACATGTTATCCGATAGCTCCCGATATTGCCTGCACGCTGACACATTTCCATTCGCTGGAAATCCTCGTGGGTCATGTAACGCAATCAGATGGTTGGCAGGTATTCCCACGTGGACACGACCTACCTGCCTTGCACAACAGGTTGTCTATTTACCTTTCTGGACTGTGCCGGACATGTTTTTCTCCTTTATTAACCCTACAAACACTTTTTTTCAATTTTGTTGACAAGCTACGAGCAAGAGTCGAGGATGGCGTTGTCGTAAGTGATTAAATAATTTCAAAATTTCAACCGAAACTTTGTACAATATCATATAGTTTATTACATTTGAATAATTTCACTAATTTTATAATATAAACTTTGACAATTTCTCTCTAAAATACTTTAAAATAGTCAAAATGTCTGTAGTAAAAGCTAATCGACAACACTTGCCGCTTAATCATAATTGACATTCGCTGACAGACGCGAGGATTCTAAAGAATTGGTGAACCGTAAAATGAAAAGGGCACAAGAAAAGGCGTCACCCACGGATTAGTAAATAATTTATTTCAGAAAGTAATTTAACTTTTCTAATTGATCGTCTACTCGGTCGAGAGTTTCATGGAAAAGGCGAGGCAGCAGGTAGACAGAAGGGTGAATGGAGGATGTAGCCAGTTTCAGGATGAAATATCCTCGACGAAGCGCCACTTTGTGCAGAGGACTAACTGAAGATGAATTTCTCGGCGCGGCTGTCTTGGTCGAATGAGATATCCGGTTTTCGTGTAATCTCAAAATGTAACGAGATCCATAATCGAGGCTATGCATTCGTGAACAGAACGTGATATGTGTTTACACAACTTTTTTATAATTGATGCATTATCTAGTATTAGAAATATTACAACAAACTTATTGACATCGATTATCGTTATATGGTCATTATAGTTGAAAAATTTCCATAAAATTTAATACATTTCACATGTTTTGAACAGTTCACTCAAATTTTTGTATTAATTTAACACAAATTAAATGTACTAAAAAGTAACAAACATTATAATAAATTAACACAAAAAATGTAACACTGACACAATTTGAGAGTTGTAATTATATTTGTTTGTAACTATATTTCAATTGAAGAAACGATCGAAACATCTTGCGATATAATATCTTGCAGATATTTAAATGCTGTAATGAAAATTTATATAACTTATACAATACACAATTACACGCCATGCTTATTTTCGTGCAGAATATACATGCAGAATATATGTATCATTTCCGATGCTGTTGATTGTAATTTATATATCGGCTGATAATAATCGGACAATCGATAATTTATACAATTATGCAAATTGCACAAATTATATGTTTTACACGTAATATTATTGTAACGTTCAAATTTAGTAGTTAATAAAATGATGCCATCGATCATAAGGTGATCGCTTATCAAGTCGGCAGTTAGTTTAGTAAGGCGGATCACCGTTGAAAGTCACTCTCGACAGTAACGCGTGTCTTCCGGAAACTTGTTGAAAGTGAGAATAAAAAAAGTCCTAGAATGAACAAAAGAGATATACCGGAAAAGTACCGCACTCCGTCGCGTTCTTCGGAATTGTTGTTCGGAGAGATATTCGCTGCGGCGGAAGAACATAAGAAGTACCCGAAGAAGAATCCCGAAGATATGGTACCCGAGAACGAGTCACCCGAGATCGATCCCTTCGATTCTTCAAGAGAAAAAATTTAGGAAGATTGCCATGAAACTTAAAAGAGATTTATAACAGTTATATTTCGTTGCCGTCATAGATCTTTTTATCACCAATTGTCCACTGTGTGAAATTTTGTGATTTTCTACTTCTTCAACAACTGCAATTAATAATTACGATTCTCTGCTTGATTCTTAGTATTTGCGCAAGACGTTGACAACCCCGAAATATTCATTATTATTCAAATGGTATTACTGCAGTTGTTATGCGGCACATCGAATATTGATACAGGAGTATTAAAGTGAATGAGACTTCGTGTTTATACATGCATTGACGATGTTCATTGCTGATCCAAAAAACGAGATAATTTTACATATAAAAATAATTCAAAGATATATAAAGAAAAAGACATCAGATCAATGTACAATCTTTGATATTTAATAATAATTGGAATATTAAGATTGGTTATACTAATATTAACTTTATAAGGACGCGCGTAGTGTCTAAAACTAAAACGGTCGTTTATTGTTCTCGCGTAGAATTCCTACACATGTAGAGGAAAATCATGCATAGAACCCGTTTTCTTCTTCGTTCTGCAAAAGAAGTTTCTAGGTTTCAAGATAACCGTCTCCAGTCTCGTGGCGAGTTAGGGGTTCGTTCCCAAAGGTGAAATTGGAAAAAGTTTTTCCGTTTGCGTGTGGATGCTTCTGCGGGCAGTATCAATCTCGCGGACTTTTGGTATTTCAGACCCTTTGGAATCTCTATACTGATGCATGTAATGTTCCAAGTATTTTAGTAACAGATTTTAAATCGGAGTTGAGAAAATCGCGGTGATCATTTTAATATCGTTTGAGTCGCTTTTTGATCATTTATTTGTTATCGTGTGTATTTTTGCTTAAAAAAATATGCTTATTTATTCTATTTGAAATTCTTCTCCGTTGGTACGAAATCGAGCGTTCCGGGAATACGCGGATTTCGTGCAGACACTAGAAGTGCACGAGTGTAATTGGAGTTACACGACAATGGAGCTAATTTCCCTGGATGGAAAACCAAAAACTCTCGGTAACGAAGCTTATTATTTATTCTTCCTACTATGTCGCAAATTCCCTCTCCCTTTCCTCAAAGCGTGGCTTTTACATAGGATATGACATACAGCTTATCCATTACTAAATACATTTCTTTCTCAAATTAAAAACACAGAACTATTCTTTTTAATGCATACAAGTATCGTGAGAAAAAAGAATTGTAATATATTCACAATCTGAAACAGTTGCCTGAGAAACGGGCTATTTTCCTGATTTTTCTTTTTTTTTCTTTTTTTTTTATTAAGAAAATGTTAATACGCTCTCATTTCAGGTCATCCTTTGTGCCTTGAAATAGACACGCCGTTTATCTCTGAATTTAAATACACGTAGAACAAGAGTATTTAAAGAGCGACATGGTGGGATCGAGTTGAACTGTAGCCATCTCTTCAGACGTTGATTAACGGCGACGGACGAAATCCTTTGTCCATTTCTGTTTCGGTTGGAAAATATTGCTGGTCGTTCTTTGTTCTATAGATGGCCTGTACGAGTGGCTTAATTACTGTACAGTGTTTAAGCTAAAAAAAAGAAAAGAAAAGAAAAAAAAAGAAAATCAGGAATGTAGTCCGTTTCTCTGATAACTCTGTCAGATTACGAATATTTGGCAAAATGCCTCATTTAATTATTTTTTACAAGAGAGATAATATCTCTTTATTCTTTGTTATTTTCGCTTTAATTCAAAAGAGAAGTAACTTCTTGTATGTTATTTTGTATGTCATTGTTTTTTAAACTTTGATCTTCTCTTGGTATAAGTTTAGAAATAATTATATCCTCCCTTTTTCAGATGCGAATTTATTTTTATTTTTACATCTTGTATAGATTCATTATATCAATATCTTTCTATAATTTGATAAATATATGTGGATATTATTATATGAATTATATATGAAGTATATAATTAAATAACAGGAATTGAATAATCAACGTTTCGTAAAAGTAAATCTACACTTATAATTACACGAAAATAATAAGATATAGGAAGACATAACTCCAGATTAAAATTTGGAAGCACTTTTTAAAAATTGACATTTTTGAAATTACTTCTTTAAATATTCATAACAATGTGCTTTTTTAACAGTAATTTTTTAGATAAAAAGTTGACATTTTTGAAATTACTTATTTAAATATTCATAACGATTTATTTTTTAAATAGTAATTTTTTAGATCAAATAAGTTACTAGATTTAAAAAATTATTGTTAAAAAAAAACATTTTTGTAGATACTTGAATAAGTAATCCCAAAAATGTCAATTTTTTAAAAGTGCTTCCAAACTTTTAGTTTGTACGTATATAAAGTTATTTTTTTTTTTTATAAAATAAAGTAAAAAAATGCTTGACATGAAAAATGTGAAAAACAGACGTATTCTTACGGCAGCATCTTGCGGTTGCTTATGTTAAATCTTTACGGAGCTGAAAAGATAGAGAAGAAGTATGAGCTACAACGGGAGGATCCATTTCGTCTGATGCTGATTCATAGCGGTTAGGCGTGCTCTGCATTATTCAGAAAGCGCACCTGACCGTATAACGTCGCGTAACTTTAAATACGGCTGCATCACTTTTGACTGTCAAAGCAGATAATGTGGCACGTCGTACACTTTTCTACTAGCTGCATTGATTGTTGTCGTAAAATCGAATAAAAGAGATGCACAGGATTTTATGCGAGAAACGACGATACGCAGATTTATGGTTAGTGTATTTTATTATTTACACGTCTCATTTATTTTTCTATTTGACATTCTATATTTGTCGAGATGTTATTCTCTAGCTACGTTTGGTTTGAACGTTTTACGCGCTATATTTCATCTTCCTTCTGCTGGTAATGAACGATAAAGGAAGAATAAAACTTACAACACGTAAGCGTTCAGACACACTACTCTACGAGGTCAAATCCGAAATTTACACTCGGTAATGAAATAAATAAAACTAAATAAAATGCCATAAAAAACAACAAAATAAAAGTCTTACGCTGTAAAAGAAAAACAAAGTATTTTTATCTAATTTAATTAAATTTACATTCGCTAAAAGAAACTCTAAATCTTTTAAATGTTTTGAAGAATATCAGATAAGATAGCAAGAAATCGTAACAATAAATGTTATATCGGAGATAGTAACATTATATACTAGTAGTTATAAATGTTTAAAACATTAACAAATTATTATACAACTAGAAGTAAAAATGTAAAGGTAATCTAATTTTAAGCAAATGAGAAAAGTTCGTAAGTAAAACCTATAAGAAATAATTGCAGGATAAAAAAAGTATAAAAACAACGGGATGCTTTTATTTAAATTTGGATACAGAGTTCATTTTCACGAATATGTGGAAACGGCTATACACATACACTCTGCGCGCAATCTAGGAACGTGCAACTCTCTATTTCGACCGACTATTTCCGGTCTTTGCGCGATGCTGCTCGTATAGAATACAACATATTTTTTTTTCTTGTTTCCTCCGATTTCGTTGGGACATTCTATGTGTGGGTATGTGTATGTGTGGGTGTATATCGCTCGCTTCACTGTACGGCAGCAATTCTGTGATTTTCTCGGATTTTTCTTCACGCATGTTTGTCAACGTTCTATTATTTCGCAAATTGTTAGCGCGCGAAATGAGTTTCATACTTGGGACTGCCAAAGACACATTTTTTTATTCTTTATTTCGTTTACGGATAGAAACGCACGTTGCTCGGGCATTGTTGATTCTTTAAACAGTCGCTGTAACAAGTATTGCGTGTAAAAAAAGATACTTCCGCTTGAAATATTTTGTTTCTCGAAAAAAAATTCTCACTAGACGCGGTTGATAAAAGAATTGCTATTGGTAAAAGTGCAACAGGCAAATATTTCTATTTAAAAAATTGAATGCAATAGGTATTGGAAAAAACAAAAAATCTATATTTTATATAGAAAAAATAAAAAGGATATTATTTTGTATTGAAATCTAAAGGTATGTAAAAATATATAAGTGTGTAAGTGTGCGTGCATGCGTATGAATTATGTTTCTAGCGGCTAATCGCTTAAATAATTTACTTATAAAAATCTGCTGTGTTATATGTATTTGCAATTTCATATGTAAATAAGTAAAAGATTATCATCACATTGTCAGTTTTAAAGTAGAAATAGAACTGCAGTCGAAATTTAAAAAAATTAGAAAATTTTAAATAGATATTAATTATAATTACCCAAATTTTATAATTTGCATTGATTGAATCCATATTGACAGCTATTTAAAAAAAAATCATGAATTTAAGATATCGACTTGCGATATTTTAAATAAGCACATAAATAAACGCGGTCGTCACTGCAAGCCACTATTATACCGGTTGCGATTTCACCCGTCCATGCCTAAACGAGTGATCTGATTCTTTCAAGAGCTTTATGATGAATGGCGGATTCGTAAGATTGCACGTAGAGATTGCGGATGCTGGGCACGACAAGGCTAGCTCGTCCATTCTCCTCGAGGACGACGCGGCTTCTTCCACTCCGCTCTTCCACACCGCTTTTTTTTTCTCCTTAGGCCCCAAAGCGACGTAGTAGAAACCATCTGTCTCATTTGTTTCAGGTTCTGCCACCCTGGAAAGCTGCCAAGACCGGGACTATATCCTTCAAAATTCGTACGAACGAGCCCAATGGATTGATCATGTACAGTCGCAGCGGAGCACAAACGAGGGTATCTATCCTTATTCAGCTTTCCCTTTTCATTAAAATAATTATCAAAAAAATCATAAGGATAATAAAATATAAAAATTTTCCCTTAATAAATTTACAAAAACACGTAATACGTTACGCAAAAAAGTGGAATAATACAGAAGAGTTTCGGACAATAAAACCAAATGCGGCTGTCAAAGTGCGATTACGCGTCCAATAATTATTGGCTACTAAAAACGTTTTTCAAAATAACAAGTCGCTTTTGTCCCAAAACTCATTTCAGTCGGGGTTGTACACTCGACTGACAGTAATTTAATTATTGATGCACAATCCCATCCTCCTGTGATACTCCGACGATCAATGCATTCTGGCGGTCAGCGACCTTCGCGTTTGAATTTTATAATTATTTGGTATTTTGAGATTTTCATTTCCAAAATATTAAGTAAGTCAAAATATTAAGTATATTTCTATATTATTCTATAATATTAAGTAAGTAAATATATCTATATTTTTTTTGACATAAAATTATATTATTAAATTTAGAAGACATAAATTTTGTACAATAATTATTTTTTTTTAATTAAATTAACTAATATTAAACTAGATGCAAAGAATAAACTTGACTATCATAAATCAACTAATTATTTATTATATTTGTTATAGAAAAATAAATTAATAAATATTAATTAATTTCTAGAATTAAATATAATTTAAATATTTTATTTATGTAATTACATAACATATTTTGTATTATACATATTTTTTTATTAAATGACAAAAGACTAATTATAGACTATAAGATTTAAAAAGATGTGAATCGCTCTAATGATATTTATCAAATGTTATTTACCAAAGTTGACAAGTCTTTCGATGGTTAGTAAATTTAAGCCAATACATCTTCATTTACTCGTAATCCCATTAACACCAACGATACGCCGACGTAATATATCTTCATCCATCTACCCAGAATAACAGAAACTCAATAAATTACGACAATGAGCGTCCTTTATTTTAAACATAAATGAAAAATATAAATCTCACATTTGGCTACAATTTATGAAATATTTAAAAAGATTTTCTATTCTATTTCTTCTTTATACAAAGTATAATTTGTTAAATTGATAATACCATTTATCAATTAAATAAATTTGCACTAGAAAATCTATCAAATAGTATTATAAAAGTAAATACATTGATGTATTTGTAGAAAGCTTGTGTGCACGCGGAAACGGTTTACTTTACATTGAAGTGGCAATATCGTAATAAATGGACCGTTTTCATTTATTACAGGAAGATCTGTTTGCCTTCGAGATTCTTGGCGGATATCTTTATACGCATGCTGATCTCGGGAGCGGCTCCGTTAAAGTAAAATCATCAAAGACACGCGTGGATGATGGCACCTGGCATGACGTTGTCCTGAGGAGAGTTGAGAGAGAAATTCGAGTTACTGTCGACAGCAACATAGTCGAGTTTCGTACGCCAGGTAATGAAGACCATAGCTTTTTCTACCCGACTTTATCTTGTCAAAATATATGTGAAAAAATTTAAAAAAAAAATAGAAAATTTATATGGTATTTACAATTGTATAAGAAGATAATATTATGAAAAAATAGTAGTAGTATTATTTCATGATGTATTGTAGTTTGTATTCTGTTGGGTGGATTTGACTGGAGCAGCCACTTTCTACACCGATCGTTGCATATTTTGTATACGTATATATTTCCTTTTTCCAGAAAATTATGGTTAAATTCATATTCATAATGTTTTCAAATACTACTAAATAGGAAAATAATTAATAATATACAATATATTGTTAATAACAATTTAAATTGCGAAGACATCTCAGATGATATATATAAAAAAAATCAAATGACTGATATTGGATTAATAATTATACATATCCAATTAGCTTATGAAATTATTTATATTTTCGGAAAAAGAGCCAATATCGCTAAAACACAAACTGCATAAATTGCGATAAATTATCGATGCCTATCGTAGTATTTATGCAGTATTTGTGCAGTAGCAGTTTTTCAAAAAGAGCTATCTCACCATATACATAAAGTGTCTAACCCGGTCTGGCAGATAAGTGTCCTCGAGCGTGTAACTCTGAATTATGAGTGGCTCGGCTCGCTCAGCTCACCGTTTACGTCGGTGGACCGCGGTGTGTCCAGAATTTACTCACCGCACCGCGACTAAGTGATAAAGCACTACGTATGTACAGCCGCAAACACGTGAACGATACCGCAAAAATGGTAAAAAGAATTTCATTGAGATAGCAAGGATCCATATATCCTCCCGCAATAACAGTGACTTAGTTTGCTGAAGATGTTATTGTGTAGTAGATACTTTACGGTCATTGATTTTTTTAAAGAAAAAAATTTAATGAACTTAAAAATCAGTGATATCAATAGCAAGATGATATTATTATATATACATTAATATGTGATATCAACAGCAAGATAGGAAGATCATTTAAAAAATAAAAACATTAATTAACAAATAATAGAACGAAAAGAAAACTTTTAGTATACACTTAAATTTATTAATCTATACGAAATAAAATATTTAAATCTTAATTCGTAAATTATTAGAAAGAATCATTATTTTTAATTATTAACTACACAAAAACAATAAGTATGTTTTATTTAGAAAGAAAACATTTATTTTAATTTAGTCATAAAATCTCTATAAGAATCTCTATAAAAAGAAGGATATCCGATAAATCCGGGACAGCTTGTATATCCATGCATATTTTAAATGCAACAAATATATATGTATACGTGCGCATATTTCCGTAATTGAAATAACATCGTATTTAGAAAAAAGCATGCATTATACGACGGATGCATGATACATAGTTCATTTTTTCAATTACATATTTCAATAAAACATCTATCCATCTAAATTGAATAATTAAATTTTTCTGTTTTTGTTACATAAAATGCATATTTTAACATTTTTATAACTTTCTGGTAATGTAAATTTTTACTTGACCCGACTGACTTTCTAGAGCCATTAATTAACAAATAATAAATTATTAACTACATACTATATACAGAACAGTGGTTTCCTACTTTTTTCTCTAAAATTTGCCGAGCGAAGGACTAAGTTATCCGTTTCCTCTTTCCTGTTAATTCTGTCGCTCATCAACAACTCTTCTCTGCACTCTATCTCTCTATATTTTTCTCTCAATTTTTTTCATCCAGGCTAATATGGACAATTTATCATTACTTACTACATGTTAAAAATCAAATTCAATAATATATTTTTATATTTAAAATAATCTTTTGAATCAAATAATTAGAAAATATTTATGTTATTTTTTAACAACAGATTAAATGTGGATATAAAGGAATATTACGAAATTACTAGATATATATTAATTAAACACACACGTCCGATAACCTACTTTATTAATTGGTTTATTTGCTATGTTTTATTCATTACATAGTAATTATATAGTAAATTATATTGAATTTTGTTGTTTGAGGAAATTGAAACGTAATAAATTTCTCTGTTTCTTTCTATCTCTTTATTTATACATACATTTGTCTATCTTTCTTTCTGTTCTCTCTCACCGAACATTCGTAGGATAAATTTACAACTTTAGTCGGACTGTCACCGTTTTCATCTTACCACGACTAGAGCCTGTTGCGGTTAGCCGAATTACACGGACGGTTAATTCACCGACAAAACTCTTCTTTGAATCATACCAACGTAGCTTGAAGCAATTCCATCCTTGCGCTCTTGTAAAACCGCGAGCAAATAACGGATCACTGCTGAGCGCAGAAAAAGATCTTTGGCTTTCACGTTCTCTATAAATAATTTGTTTAACCGGTATAAACGAAAACAAAATCTACATTTGCGAACAAGGGAAATATAAGAAAGGATATGTAGGATATAGATATGTCAGAAGTACTAAATTTTAGATTTATTGCTTTCTATATTATATCAATATATATATTATATTATTATATATTTTTTCTTAAAGTATGAAAATTTCATATATCAAAATATGTTGAAGATAAGTTTTAGACAGTATCAGAAAACTTTAATTTATTTGACATTCCAGAAAAATTCGGGATCGATATTAATTAAACATCGATGTTTGTGTCACAGCATATACATTTTTGCAATTTATTAAATGCCAGTCTTAATTGATTTATTGTGCACGCTAAATATGAACGACATGCTATATAGATTGTTAGATGTTTAATAGATTTTTATTCATTATTTGCTCTGTTCTAATGATTATTGAAAATAATTAAAATTTTTCATACAAAACTTAAAAAATTTTTTTATTTTTTAAATTAGTTTTTCTTAATTATATAGTTTATTCTATACTTTTAAGATTACATCATATCAAATGATGTACTATTTACGTACCATTTTAAATATTTAAATAAATATATATATTTTTACATATATTAGATATTTAGTTAAATTTCCGATTATAATGCATAAAAAACTATAATACAGTTTTTTTAACATATATTAATAGTGCAATTAATTTAATGGTAGGAGATTCCACGCAATTAGACTTGGATGGCTTATTATATATCGGTGGTGTGGGCGCACCTTTTGCGCCTTTAACTGTTCCGCCTGTTTTGTGGACGGGCGCCCTTCGACAAGGCTACGTGGGATGCATGAGAGATCTCGTCATTAATGGAAATCCAATAGACATCGCGGGATATGCGCAGCAACAAGATTCGGGTAAGCGAATTGAATTTTAATATTTATTCCTAAGATGATAAGGAAACCAACTCAAAAGATCTTAAAAAAAGAATAACCAAAAAAAGAATAACGATTCGTAACTAATTTCGAAAAGTAGTACGCAATCTACGTAACAGTTATAAAATTATTTTTCTTTTTTAGGTTTTATTATTTACTATTTATCGATATTTAATTGCAATTACAAATTTAATATCTTTAAATCAACATAACATGTTTATTTGAACAGAAATATAAGATAGATTTACAATAACGTAATTAAAATAACAATCAAATCATAGTTATACTGTTGAAACCAAATATTATTCTGTCCTACAAGAGATAACCATGTTTGTTAACTATTTGTTACTAAAAACATCCTGCGGCGTGCGGTATTACTAATATTTATACAGGGCGAGTGGAGATACGATTTTTTTATTATTGGAAAAAAGTAGATTACAGTACGTCTGGCAGGCGTGATTTAATTATTATATTTTTTCCAATTTGTCGATCAAATATACGATCAGTATTTTTAATTATTATAATAATTAAAAAATGCGCTTTTGAAAATAAGAATTTTTCTGTTAAAACTTTTAAATAAAAAATAAATATAAAATTACAGAAATTAGATTACAGATATTATCGATGTACTTTTTTGTTTGCAGTTTGTTTAAGTTGATTAATTTTTCAATATAATATTTCACGATTGTGTATATATTTTACAGGTGCAGTAAGACCCGCATGTCACATGCAAGCCTCGCATTGTTCTTCGAACCCGTGTATGCATCGTAGCGTTTGCCTTGAAGGATGGAATCGATTTCACTGCGATTGCACTAACACATCTTTCACAGGACCTACCTGTGGCAAAGGTGAAAATATACTTTTACTTAATTTTTTGAAAAAGTTTTTTTCAAAGTAGTTCAATATTTTCATTGAAAACAAAAAAAACAAGCCTCTGACATGCTTCTACAATAAATTATTTAGGTTTAAAACTTAAACAATCCCACAAGTCAGAGACAATTTATGTATCTTAAAGCTGAATGAGTTTTGCGCAAGCATGTAATTTATGAGTTTTTAATAAGTAACATGTTATTATTCTTTATTGCAGATGCATCGACATTGCATCTGAACGGTACGCAACAAATGACGGCGTTGATGCCGGAAGACTCCAGAACACAGGCGGAGGAAATTGTCGTGCGATTCAAAACGACGAGACCGCGCGGCCTTCTATTAGCGACTAGCTTTGAGAACAGTGCTGATCGCTTGCAGATTTATTTAGAAGAGGGCAAGGCATACATGCTGATTCACATCGGAGATCGAGAAAAGGTATGATTATTAAATTACTCAACTATATTTGCGACATAAAGAAACTTATAGTTTTGAATCCTTATAAATATTTATATTTTCTTGGAAGTGAAATACAATAGACTTTTAAATATCATTAAATACGTAAACTTTAAATACGATTTTGTTTGAATTAATTATTGTTTCTTGTCTTTTCGACAAATTTCTCATTTTATCGACTTATAATTTTATTAATTTAATTTCATTATCATTTAACATGATATTAGATCGGAATATGTTGCCAGATATTTTTGTAAACGTTTTATTATAAATGTTAAACAAATCTTATTACAAATAAGGATGCGTTGTTGAAAAGATAAGATATTGAATTTATCTCGGACAAATTCCATCCACTTAACGTCAACGTGTATCCGCTTAGAAGTTAAAGGGCCTCGCGTGGTCCATGAGGATTTACATTCCCGAAGCATCTCCGATGTTGAACGTCGTCCCGATATAGTTGACGTAGATCGTTCTCTCGTTGCGAACGACGTCATGACGTTAACTTAATACGTCATCCGCAGCAACATCCGCCAAGTAAACGGCTGGCGGCTCTCATCTCCATGTAACGGAATATTCTTTTTGACGGAAATGTTGGACGTGTAAAACGTATTCTCGGCAATTGCTCCCGAAGTATAAGATGATGCGCAATGATTTTCACGCTATTAACTCTTTTTTAGCAATATGACAGAAAAGATTTTATAATTAAATACAATATATTACCTACTTAATATTTAGGAACATTTTTTTGAAATAATGCTATTCTAGGATATGAAAGATTGAGAAGAAAAGACAAAAATTTAGTAAAATAAAATTACATGAAGTAAAGTATTTAAGTATTTTTAATAACTGTCATGTTGAGTACAGCAATTCCAAAAAAAAAATCTTTTTTTATTATTATAAAATATTTTATTTCAGACATAATTAATAAATCTTCGTTAAATTTTTAAGAATTGGCAAGAATATTATCTCAAGGTCGCGAGGAGCGCTTCTGTGCTGCTCTATCGATCGTTTTCCCGGGAGCCAAATGCATTTCTGAATGCATCCTGCAACCTCTCGTTCACGCAATCTCCAACACTCCATTCCTCCTTTGTACCGCATATACGTGGAAATACATAAGCAATTCTGCAATCGCGACGCTTCCGGTCGAACGAATAGTAAATCGGCCGATTCGATTTCGCAGTTATTTTATTAGATGATGCATAAATGTACAATTTATTTTTTTGTCTCTTTTTCTTTTCTTCTCTTACATTGACCTTTACAAATACATATAATTTTCAAAATATTATATTCTGAGATATTACATCTTATGTTCACCAATTGATATTTAACAATAACAAAATATAGAAAAAAAGAAAGGATGCAGGTTTATATTTTAATTAATTATAATTTAAATATATATATTATATACGATTAATATAACACAAATTGTTCTCACATTGATATCTCATTAAATTTCTAATTTGATAAAATTATATACCCAACATAATTCCGAATTACGGATTGTCTAAGCTAAGCGTTGAGGAGAATTAGTTGGGAACCAGTGACCCAACTATGGCATTATTATTGTGGATATTAATAGATGTTGCGTTAATCTGGGATTAACAATCTTGGGTCGAAGTCATTTGGAACTCTCGTATCGCGCGTGAATGAGGAGCCAACGTGCAGATCTACAAGTACACGCGTATAAGCACGAACGTACAAGACGTACAGTAATTTACGGTAATGTTTCAATCTCTGTACTTACATGGACTCGTTAATTGGACGGAATAATTGATACGATAATGCGACGCTCGACGATTAGTCTACGGAAAATCAGATTTCCACGAAGTTCCTGGGAAGTTGGAGAACGTTTCAACGAAGATTTCTATCGCGATGGCTTCGAACCACGAGCTTTTCTCGGCCGCGAGATTATCTGCGAGATTTTCGATAAATTATTAATCCTTTTTATTGACGAGAGTATTGTATAAATAATAATGATAAAGTAGATACTTCATTAATTGAGATATTATACTGTTATTTTTATTACAAAAAAAATTATTACATTTATTCAACTATTCTATTTTTCCATTCTATTATTTTAATTTCAATTACTTTATTCAACTATGCCTACTTAATCTGTGTTGAAAAATGAGTAAAAAATCTATATATAGGCGCACTGTTCGTGTTCCAGTTATTAAAGTAGTTTAGTGGCATAGTTGTTTTTAATAATATATTATACATAAATTTAAAAAATATACATAAAATGTACTCTGATGAAATCTTTTCTCAGTAATTTCATATAATTTTAAAAGCTATATAACATACATATATTACAATATTCTACGTCACATAAAGTTAAATTTTCCACTTAATGCAAAGCTTGATTTTGATTTAAATAAAGCTAGAAAAATTCCGAAAAGAAAAGAATAGCTCCATAAAAATACAATCTAGTTTATCAGGTTAATTTCATGTAGTACACATTTCGTTTTTATTCACAAAGATTCTGATGAAAGTTAAAATTAATTTCTTCTGAATGGAAATTTGATAGTAAACTATTTTTAAATTTTTAGTACGTTAAATACAGAGCATGTATTTTTAGCTATTGACACGAATTGAACAATGAATTAGTATTTGTGATAATAATAATTTTCAATGGCAATAACGGCAATGCATAGATGACATTAGATGACAAACGTGCGTCAGGTGTCACACAACGCGTGATATCGTATATTGCAATGGGGACTGTGCCAGATAGTGACGAGTTGCTTGGATTTATGAGACTTGGCCGAATGACGGGCATCTCATAGAGATGGTTTATCGATAGCATTAAACCTATTGCTACACGATGCTGCAAAAATGCAATAAAAATTAGAAACTTCGCTGCATATATACACATATCAATCGACTTTATTTTAGTAAATTCTTAAAAAATAAATAAAAAAAAATAAAAGAAAAAAAAGAATTTTTTTATGATACAAATATTATAATTATAAAATTTTCTTTATAAAAATCTACAGTTATTGTACTTTAAACATTTTTTTTATAAAATCGGTATAGTGTAGTAAGTTACTTATGTTTAAAAAAGAAAAAGAAAAAGAAAAAGAGTAGAAGAAAGTTTTTTATGAATTAAAGGATGCGATTAAGATTTAACAAATATTATTTTATTTCAGTTATTGACAACTGGGCAAGGTCTTAATGATGACTTGTGGCATACACTAAAATTCTCCAGACGATTCAATTTGCTCAAATTCCAGATCGACGATGATACAGCAATGCGAGGTATGTATATCTGCAATGGTAACGCTATATACAATAACGACTGAAATATATATTCCATAGAAACATATACGTTATTAAAGCCAACAAATTACATCGTTGTATACACAATGCGTATTTTCGTAGGACGAGATTTCAAAACTCATAAAGCGATTTATTGATGTGGAATGTGCATTTTGAATAGAGTGTTAAAATCATGGTAATATCGAGAAATGAATGATTTTGTGCAAGATAAATTGAAAATGTAAAATAAATTTCTTTCATATGAGGCTTTATTTACGTACAATTGCAAAATTAATGACGTCTGCCCCGTGCTATTTAAATTAATTTTAATCTTGAATAAACGTTGATATTTTTATATTAAAAAAACTTTTGCTAACAAATCATTGAACATATTATTGGACGTATTTTCGACAGAAATATGCATTTAATCCTTTGCATTTGTGTAATATTCTAAAATCAATATTCTAAAATCTTCAAAATTAATTTATGAGATAGTGGAACTTAAAATGTGACAAAGTGTTAGAAATTGGAAGAAAAGTCGATTAATTTAGACACGAACTACATTATTACGGAACAGGACGCTGTGCAAAGTGCAGCAAATTGTATGTCGGTACCAGATGCAAACAGTTGATTGGTTTCGTGCTGCTGCAATGCAAGGCGTCTCTGATCGCAAGGTGTGAGAAATAGCGAGATGAAAAAGACGATTCTATTTCAGAATATTGACGAAAGAAAGAAAAACAGCAAAAAATAAAAAGTGCCAAAAGTGTATCAATTTCTATGCATGAACAATATTTCTACATTAGGTATTAAGTGGAAACAAAAACTTAAGGTTTTAATTTTTTTATTTATTATTGATTGTTAATTAACTTTTTATTTTTGTTGCAAATGATATTTTAAGATGATATATGGTTTAATAAACCAAAATTAAGAACAAGAATTAATTGCTTTTTCAATTTAACATTATTTAAGATAGAATTTCTTAAAATAATTGTTGATGCGAGAATAATAAGTCTATTTAATTAATGTCCTTACATGTTTACTCTAAATATGGATGATAGTAGCTTTGTTTTTATAGTAATCAATAGAACATTTTCTCTTTTCTGTTAAAGCTTTTACAAGCGGTTTAAAGTCGTCTCGTAATTAAACCTGAATTCGTAATGAGCATAAAAGCGAATTATGCTTCAGGAAAATTAGAATTTTCATATTAACTTTCCATTGTATTATGATAGTTTAAAATACATTTCTCAATTTGGCGACAGTAAATTGTAAGCGTGAAATGTGTGAAACTAGTTATTATTTGTACAAAAAATATCAAAAAACTCGTTTATTCTTTAAGCAAAAGTATTTACTTTTACAATTGTGATTGCAGCAAATACGATAAAGATAAAAAAATTTTTATTGTAGAGCTATTGATATGCTATCAGGATAGTGTAATGGGTTTTGCTTTAAAATACAATACAAATGGTCGTTTTATTATCAAAATCAAAAGGCTATTCATTCGAGATTGCTCTCTTATGCTTCGTGCTTTTATTTTATTTCCATTTTTTACTTTATGCTTTTACCATGCAGGATATGCTTTCTCTCTTTATCTTTCTCTTTTTCTCTTGTATCATGCTTTTACTTCAAAATAATTACTTCCTCTTCCATCTTTCGCAAAGTGCATTTGCTTTACTTTTTTTCCACATTGCAATAAAAAGAAAATTTGCGTATATAAATCACTGTTTTAGACATTTAAAAATTCGATGCTTTAAGTATTTCAATTTTTTTTAATTATATTTTGGGATCGTAAAGAAACATTTTAAATCCGATTAACATTATTATATATAATATATATAAGTTATATAAGTTAAATATATATAAGTTTACGCAGTTCTAAATCATAAGTTAAAACTGAATCGTAATAAGCAACAAAAAGAGCGGTTCTTTGAAAATGAATCTCTCTTTTCTGTTTTGTGAATTACAGTCTTCTCTTTTTAGTCATAGCTCAAAGATTGAAATTATCTTCATAAAAGAAAAATTAATTCAAAATTAATTAATAAACAATGAAGATGACTTACATGAGATACACTTAACATGAAATAATCTTATATAAATTAATTTTACATTGATGTGGCAAGTTATCAAAAGAAGGTTATTATACGCAGAATAAATTCTTTTCTTAGCAATAAATCTTATGGCGCATTGCAAATTTCGAAGGAGGGGAGTTTCCTTGTCATGACATTTCGAAGCGGAGGTACTTTGCACGTCGCATCGATTGCACCAGCTCGAAAGATCCTTATGCATCGTATATGCATGTGCACGTTCGAACTTCCAACCGCAAGGCGAACCCATGCAAGGGAGCAATATCGTATTTCGAAATCCTTATTTAGCATAAATATGTGGCGGAATCTCCGCGGCAGAAATCATGAGGCCAGAAAAAAGTCGCAAAGAAATACATAAGAGGACACACGTGGAAACGAAAGTTAAAATCGATAGATGTGTGGAAGGAATTGCGTTTCAACACATCTCAGAATATTGTTGTTCTCATAAATATGAATAATCACGGTAATACGTCTAATTGGCAATATTATAAAAGAGGGTTAAAAGAAGGAAAAATTATTGACACAAATTTCAATATATTACTCAGAATAGGTATACACAGTTGATTTGTGTTAAATTTAATACATTTCATGTATCCCAAATGGTCCACATAAATTTTTGTATTAATAATAGCTGAATATGTTAGAAAGCAAATATTCTAAGAAATAATATTTGATTTTTCAATATTTGTCAATAGCTCGGAACAATTTTTAATCTTTAACATCATGTTTACAGATTTCAAAATCTTTGAAAAATTCTTTTACATTACGGCGTCAAAAATCTTATTAGACTCTCTCTCTGGCAGACTCTTATATCTTTAGTCACTGCAGCAGGCTCTCTCTTAGAAAAATAAAAAAATTACAACCAAAAGTTCACGCGTAAAAAGATAAGCAAACAACGATAGACGCAAATGTCGAACTTAATTATTTTATGGCAAAATTATGGCGTTCTCAAAACTAGGAAGTAAAAATATTTGACTGGAATCGAGTACACGTCTGTATACTCGACGGAAAAGCATGAAGTACTAGGAGAGAGGATAACGATGGGGAGGAAACGCAGAGAGAGAAAGAGGGTAGGATTAACTGCATCGACCAAATTGCCTCGAGCGTATAAATACAGGTGTACACGAGGCGAGGGTGGAGTCGCCATGGAGAATTCCCGTCCGATAATCAATTTCCACATCGAGATTTATCAGTCGGTGGATTCACCGCGGCGGGATCATTCGGTCTACCAAAGATTTATGCGAGGACCGTACGACGCGGCCGTGGCCTCGCGTAGAAACGACGCTATCGCGCGGAAAATAATTTTCCGCCTTCTCTCGATCATCGCCCATCACACACTCGCACGTTCATATTCGTTATTAGTGTTGTTATTTGTCGGACCGACGAGTCGGGGAAATTGGCGATCATTTCAAAGCTAAATCGTCCTGTCGTTTTCGGCTATCGTTGTTAGTGATGATCAAATGAGTCATTGGGTGTGACAGTTTTATAAATCTTTCGCTTGTTTTGGGAAAATGTAGAGAGAAACTCGCGCAAATTATTAACATCAAGTTCTCTTTATTATAAAGAGTAGTTCTCTTGTAGCTCTAAATATTACAACAATAGTATTTCATTTGCCTTAAAGGTAAGAAATTTTAAAACATCAAAAAAAGTTTTTAGTTTTAATAATTTTCAATAAATCAACATGTTTTGGACTAGTATTTTATGTTTAAAATTGGCACTAACATTTTGTTTTCGTACATGCAAGTTCTAATTATATAAGTGTAAGTCTGATTAAGTATTTTTTATTGAAAATAATTTTTACGTATATAGAATATCTTCGAATAGTTCATCAAGCTACGAGACGAATAATTGCGTTAGTTTGGCTGCTCCATGGATTTGAATAATTAATGAAAATCGCCGAGAAAGTTTCGCAAGATCGATGAGCAGGCACACGAAATTAAAAATTTCTTGAGCAATTTTTCACGCAAGTTTCGAGACCTCTCTCATCGCACTCGCATAAGTTGTGCAAATGGGACAAATAGCGAATTAGAAACTACTGGTTTGTTGCAAAATAGTAGTTTCCTGAAACTAAGAACTTGGAACATACGTTACAGCTATCTGACACTTTAGACTTTGTCGATATAGCCAATATTACAAAACTTAGAAAGATTGATGTCATTCTAGCAAAACGAAGCAGAGAAAAATATTTAATGCACAGATTTGTCAAATATACATTTTGTATTTTTACGTATATATAAAACTTATATATATTTATACTTTTTTAAAAATAATTTACTTGTCCGTATTTATAAAAATTTAACATTGCTTATTAGGTTATTTAATAATTATGAGTACTCAATTACAGTTATAGTACATCTTGAATATCTCAATTTTGAATGAACGTAAAAAACTAATAAATGATTTATTTAATAATAAAAATTATTTAAGAAAATCACCAACATTACATTTTTCTGTTGCGCGACATTTATATGATATAGATTTTATAATTTCATTGCACAATCATTCTGAACGAATTAATGTGTGTAATTATAATAAATAATTAATTATACAATCTCCCGCATATGCAAATAAGAGTACGTAATTAATATAACACAAATAATAATTATGAGTTAATGAGTAGTCTCCTTTGTATGCTTAATCAATTTCAAGAAACAATTAAAAAACTATTTATAATCCTTTTTTATATTATATCTTCAATTTTGATAGAGCTTAAAACTTCATCTTTCCTGGTTACACTTCTTCTATCGGTTAAATTACAAGTTTCCCGTGAGTGCTCTCAACTCTCCTGCAATCACAAATTCAAAATGCATCGCGCATTGCGTCCGCTTTTGCATTCTGTCGGCGACTCTTCGAATCGAGACACTCTTATGAATGTTAATCGAAGATTTTTCCAAGGCTGCGGTCGTTATTGCACTCGGTCGGTGTGTCAAACGTGAGAAATATATTAGTAGATGAAAATTTCGTTTGTAAATGACAAAAATATTTTTAATGACGAGACTGAAAAATGTATCAACTATATAAGCGAGCCATATGAAGCCATCATCTCAGGGACAATCGAGCGATAAAATACAATGAATAAGATATAGAGCAGATTTATTTTAAAATAGAAGGATGAAAAGACATTTTATGGGTGAAGGAGACTGTTAAGACTTTAAAACCTTCTGAAAAATATAATACCTCTTAAATTTGTTATTTTTATAATGAACTACGAAAATGAAGTTTTGTGTAAAAAAATTTTATTCTATTTCTATGTTTTTGGATTTTGTGCAAGCTTATACATTAAAAAAGATTTCTTGAAAATAAATCAGTAAGATTCTAATCGTATCAATCAGAACTTTGCTCATCATAATTGGACATTCAGTTATCTTATTATAATAGATATAACCAAATAATTATTATTTGTTCATTTTCAACTAGAAATTTTTTTTAGTGTATGATCGATAAGAAAAGCATGCGTTTTCTTCTCCAAGGCAAAGAATTCTTTCGGCTCGCGGCCGCGCGAGAACGTCCATTTTTCTCTGTTTACGCCGATTCGCCGACCGTATTATTTACGAGCGGTAGATACGAGTCAGTGCCATCGATTTTCCGACATCCAGCGGACGGATTACAAATCGTGGGTATGCAAATGCGCTTTTTATCGTGCCGACTCCTCGAAATGCTCTTCACGCCGCCGCCGGCTGCGCAACGAGAAAAGTGCATCCGGAATCGGTGATGCCGAGGGAGGAGGTCGACGTCTGCCAGGGCATTCGTGGCACTCCGTCGCAAAAGCGCCGCTTCAAGTATAAAGTAAATTATATCCCCGCGCGATTCCATCAACGGTAAACCACTTCGCAGAAATTCCCTCAGGACTCTCTCGTCGCGCACAAATTCCGCGGTTAACGGAACGAGGGACACGCTACGGATGAGCAAACAATATCGATATATCAGAGATCTTAATACGATCCTCTCTTGATAATCGACATTTTTAATACCGATATCATATCCGTTTGACGGCGTCGTTATAATGTCTTTGCCAATATTGCTACTGTCATGTTGGTGGGCCATTTAAGATCGTTGTGCTTAAATTGACGTGAAGACTCTATACAATTTGGAGGATTGTCACAACCAGTGATTCTATCTTGCAAATATCACGTAATTTGCACATTACGTATATGTTATATAATTTATGTGAAAATAATATAAGATAATCAAAGCAATTAGTGACATTTCCATAGAAATGGGATGCTGATTCAATCGAGCGTATCTCGTATCTTATTAATATCGATAATATGAACAGCACGTGATTGGCTTACCAATCAGCCTGGCCCCAATCGGCCCTTGCAAAACAACCCCGCCGCAGTGGCCAGCGTGAAACAGCCATCCTCGCAAAGCTGTCCCTCGGATCACCCTATTAAACTGACGGCGAATGCCGGCAATATTGAGTTAGGTGGCAATAGCCTAAATTGCAGCAGCTCTGCACGGCCTTTACTTCAGCGCAATCGATCGCGCTGGGACGATAATTGCTGCACAGCGAAACACATGCGGTTCCCATCTTAGCCTGGCGTTGTTCAATAGTTCAGTTTAAATGCTAAAGTTTCGTGCTTTCACGAACCTTTGAAAATTTCGGCCAGTGATCAGATCTCTTCTTCATCCATCTTTTCACTAGACACTGACGTACACGATACTTTCGCAAACACTCGAGTACACAGGTACTCTAAATAAAATATACTATAGGATGGCACAAAAAAGTTTGGCCACAAAGTTATGTGTTTATGAAATCATTAGTAATGTATATTTGCGAAAAAAAAATCTAGAATGTCAGTTATATCATATTAAATACCGAAGATAATTAACATTCAAAATGTTCATCTTTAGCTTTGAAGTAAGTTTTAAAGCGCTTTTAAAAATGCATTAGTGATAGCTTCGCATTTTTGTATGAATAAATTCTTTCAGGCAGGCAATAAAAAGATCTTTAGATCATTAATCGATGAAAATCTTTTGATTCTTTTGCATTAATATTTAAAGTCTCTTTGGTATCTAATAGGCGTAATTAATTCCAGAGTTCGTTTCTTTAAATTTACGTTAACTATAAAACTTAATCAAAATGACGACAAATAACATCAATTTGTTAGCTAGATACTTTGATGAACGCACAAAATGTTCTCACTAAATATTTTATCGTCCTGTATACATCAAATAAAAAAAAATTAAAATTAAAATTAAAAATTATATAAATTGTAAATAGCTAAATCTATAACATTGTATGTATATTTTCGCATGTATATTTTTCATTTGATTTAACATTTTGAAACGCAGTAATGAAAGAACTAAGTTTGATATACATATAATTTTTGTATTATTAATTAATATAGTTTTTAACATTAAACTATTTTCATTGAAGACGAAGATAAGCAATAAGATCATAAATATTTTCCAAATTTTAGTATTTTCTATTTAAATTTAATTCGCGTTTCAATGCATTTCAATTTAATGACGAATGGCTGTTTGTATGCAAATGTAGCGGAAGCGCAGCTGGGAAAGCAGGGTATCTTGGAATTTCGAACGCTCCACGTAGGCGGATATCTTCACGCGGGCGAGGACATACCGCATTTCGTGGGCCAGCTGCAGCAGATCTGGTTCAACGGATATCCATACTTGGAGATTGCGCGCAGCGCTGGAAGCCATCAGACCTCACATCAGGGTGTCGCACCCATCATTCGGGTCACCGGCAAGTTCGGGAAAAGAAATCATCCGGTTCATCATCCGGTGACCTTCACCTCCAAGCACACTTTCGTAGGACTTCCGGTACTCAAAGCGTACTTGGAGACCAACATTTATTTCCAGGTGAAAATTGATATTTTCCTCGTGTCATGGATATTATATAACGAGCTTTCGATAAAGAACCGTGACAATTTTATCACGTCCATTTTATCATAAAGATTTTATCAATTGTAAAAAGAATATAATTCAATCAATCTGCAGAGAGAGAGAGAGAAAGAGGGAGAATTCATCGCCTTACGCTTGTAAATTACTTTTCAGTTCAAAACGCGCGAAACGAACGGCTTGATCCTTTATAATGCTGGAAGAGAGCATGATTTCATTGCGGTCGAGCTGGTAAACGGACACGTACACTACGTGTTTGACCTAGGCGACGGAGCTGTCAGGGTCAGGGACACTTCGAAGTCCAAGTTGAACGATGGCAAATGGCATGCCGTCAGTATTGGCAGACCTGCCGCAAAGAGGCACACACTCTCTGTGGACGATCACGTGACTGCTGTCAACAGCCAAGGTAGCAACGAGAATCTTGATCTCGATGGCATTTTGTATATAGGTAAGTGGAGAAGGGAAGAATAATATATATAATTCAACTATACTTTAATTTAAGATTTAAATATTTTTTTACTTTGCTACAAAAAAAGATTTTTATTAACAATACTAAATTAATTTAACAATGAACGTTGCACAAAAAGTATAATTGGTTGTTAATAATTGAAAGCTTAATATAATCTGGATAATTCTAAAAATTCTTTAAAAAATATTTTTTAATATTAATTTATTTTTTTATATAACGTTTCATGATTTTATATAATGTTTATAATAATCTGAATGCCGCGTTTCCTTTATTTAATCCACCCGTTATGTAACGCAATACAATTAATCAGGATTCTATTCGACAATTTCATTCGAGAGATATTACTACAATAAAATAACAGCGTGTACGCGATATTAATTTAATTTAATTAGTCAGTCGTAATTTACATCTGCAATCCGTTTATTGTATAAGTTAAATATGTCATTTATGTATTGGTTTCTTAATTAGTTTAATGAATTATATTATAACCACATTCTCCTCATTCAGCTTATCACGTTTGTCACAAAACCTATTTGATGATACTATACTGACAAATATATGATTCTCAAATTCTTTAATCTTATCTCTAAACATGCTTAAGTTATTTCTTTCTTGTTTTATTATTGAGCAAAAATATTTATACACATATAAAAATATCTTTATGATTCAATTCTAGCGTTTTGAAAACTATTAATAATTTATAAGTTACAAAAAATAATATCGACAGTCTTGCTGAATATGTAGAATTTATATTATAGATTAAAAAGTTAGATACATGCTAAATTATTACGTATGTCTCAGAATCTATTTTTAATTTACATATAACTTTTATAATTATTATAAATATAAGATCTTCGTAGTTAGTGATTTAGTAAAATCATATTTGAATGTGTTATTTATTGCATGTATTATATAGAATTTGTTTTTAATTTGACAATTTATATAAAGCTTATTTTTATAACTAATGTCAAATATAAGATTGTTATATCAATTAGATAAAATCATATTTGAATATATTAAAACGCTAGAAAAGTACACAAATTTAATATAGCATTTTATTAATTTAAAGCAAATTACATTACCTTAATTTAAAGTAATTTGCATATCCTCAATATTTCACAATAAATATCAGTATCTGAAGAGTTTCAATTATTTAATTGTTTCCTTATTTGTCTTCCATCTCTTTCTGATTTTTACGTTCTATAACAAAAAGTATAAAATCGATTATCAAACTCCTGTAAATATGTACTCAATACACGTTGAGAGTATTAGGAATGCTTTGTTATATCTCACAAATTAATAGTAATTTAATAATTATCATATAAAGTAATCTAAAATTTTCAACCATAATATTAATATTATATAATTAATCAATTTATAGTTATACTTTTTCTTAAATAAAATTGAACAGTTTTAACATTAGAGACATTATATGTCACAAACTGACCTTTTAAAAAATAATCAATAACGGAACATTCATACAATTTAATAAAACAATATTTTTTCAAAATATTTAGTATCAAGGCAAGAAAATATGCTTTAGTTTTTTCTATTATAAAATTCTGATTCATTCATCGTTAAAATTTAAATTGAAGAATGATTCATTCGAATTACGTATTTCAATTATATTTTTTGTCGAGAAGGTTAGATTTATTGTAATTAAGGATTATCCTAAAAAGAAAGAGGTAACTCACATGACAATTCTACAACGTCCTCTACTATCTTTTCTTTGTCCTTCCGGACAGTATGTAGGTACTGTAATAATATTCCTTGATCCAATCTGTGGGTTAAATCTATCAGGCATCACGATATTATCCTGAATACTATTCTCTTTCTTCTTTTCTCCTGCTTCCATATCGCCATTTTCAATTAGTGGGATTTTTTCCTCATTTGTCGTCGATGTCATCTTTGTCACGCCACTAATCGATTTACGATCGTGTAAGATTATTTGCATTAACGATGTTATTATAGCATTAACAACGTTTGGATGTGCATTCGCCATCATTAATGTCTTTTGGCTTTATTGCATTTTCGGATCGAACACGTCGCTCTTATGCATTATTGAGTAATACATTTGGAATTATATTTTTATTGTTTAATTTCATATTCTACACTTTATTTATTTTTTAATCATTTGTTTTAATTTTTTATATGTATCAAATACTAGAAAATATTGATTCAATAATCATCAGACATAAATCTGAATATATTAATAAACAATCTAAAAAATGTCTTCGTCTCGTTCAGGTTGCAACTTATTCTGTAAACACGATGCACTTTTTCAGAAAATCTACATGAAAAGAACAGTTTCACTCAAGTATCTAAAATTTAGCTTGATATAAATGTGATATGCAATTTTTCAACTAATATTTTTTTCACTTTATTTTGATTGTAAATACAAATATAATGTATAATGCACATCTTATTTAATCATTTTGAATTCTTTTAACTTCCTACTTCTTTATTTCTACTTTCATCTGTTGCCATGTTCAAGGCTTCCCTTTTTTTATAATTTAAATGTGGAGTAAAAATTAAATATAAATTAAAACTTTAATAACAAAATGTTTTTCTTCCATTCTATGTCAGTTATTGGATGAAGTGATTGATAAATGATCTCGAAAAGACATTTGTTTGTAAATTTGGAAAGAAGCAAAGTTGAAAATTTGATTCGGGCTGAAATTATATAAACTGTTAATAACAGATCTGAAAATAATTTTGTTTGAACCATCAAAATAACTGTGTAGGACGCTCAAGCTGATTTCTAGATTATTAAAATTTTTTGCAGCGTTGTCATCAAGCTTAATCGGTCTACAAAATTATATTATCTATTTTGATGGTCCAACAAAATTATTTTCAAATCTAGTTAAACTTCAGCAAAATTGTCCTTTCCGTGTAACAAAACTGTTCTTTCCATATATAATAAACCTATAATAAACTCTGAGAGATCATCATGATTATTTCATCGTTTGTATTAAAATAAGATACGTTAATCTAAAATGATTTGTTCCGACCCGAACGAACATGTCTTTAAATATATTCTTTGTCAAGTTTACATACGTACTTATAATCTTTTCCTGAATATTTGTATTCATTGGCAAACATCCAGTTTTCATCCGGCGAGACATAACCCTTCATCAATCCAATCTCGATTTGCGGGGCTTTGAACTTCGAATGTACTGTCCTCCATTTGTCCGGAATATGTTTCAGGCTCCTCGCTGATTCCGGCGAAAATCGTACAATGTACAATCTTTGTGACTGGATAATCGATGTTGAGAAATGAACAATCGAGATTAGCAGAACGCAAATGGCGAGCTCGCGAAGAGACATAATGACTGATAACTTATGAAATAAAAGTTATTGAATTTCCGCGTCGATTTAATATATCTCATGACGTGCTGGAGCGACTATGGTAACATGATTAGCGAGTTCGAAATTCGACGAATTATACCGATTCAAGAGATAACACCGCTATTATCTTTTTATCGCGCGTCAAAGTAATCACCGATTCTCGCGATGACGTCTGGCTTTTTTACCTTGATTATCAATTACGCCGATAAAGTCAATTAACAATTCAAGCGCTTTATGAATTCATGCACTTTCGATGATGATGCATAGACGACTGTTTGAAACACGCAAATGATCGACCCCGTGATTCTAACTAACTCAGCGAGCCGCACATCCGTCATTCAACCGCAACGCAGCCGCAATGTAAGATGAAATTCGTGAGCGATTTACCGGTTATTATGATAAACAATTTAATCATGGCTTACGAATATGTCATACGTGATAACGATACAGCTGGCTGATAAGAGCGCGCCCGCGCCAGTCTTATTCGTAAAAACGTAAAAAGTATGCTTGGATTGAATTAATCCATTGATTAATATTATAATTTTTTTTAATTTGGTTTTATATTTTTTAAATCTTTTTTATACAGACTGGCTTTTTAATTAAAAAGGGCTATAATTATATAAAGAGTATATTAAAAAAAGTTAATATGATAAAAGTGAAAAATGCAGAAGCATGGAGCTTTTACATAAGATTTCATTTTCGAAATGCTCGGACAACTTCAATTTTACTTAGAATTAATCATCTTAATAGGAAAAAAAATTCAATATACTATATTAAAAGATATATTAATATATTAATAAATTATAATTGAAATTGAAAGAAAGTGGAAAATAATTGTAACAAATATTTATAAAATCATATTGTTTTGACATTGTTTTTATTTTTTTTACAATACAATTGCATTACGAGCTCCAAAATGTTACGAATACATTTATACCATTTCAAGTAGTCGTTTCATATTTGATAAGGTAACCTTATTCTGGGCAATTATTTACAATGGGCATGCTTTTGATAATCTTTACTTTAACATACATATGTTGTAGAGATGTAAATGATGATTGAAACCTTTTGGTTCAAAGAATATACTTACGTAAATCCTTAAGAAAATCCAATTTAATACTAAAAATTATTTATTTTGAATTATTTATTTTATATTAAAAACTAAACTAAACAACAGTATTTTTAATATTGAAAATAATTAATCATTACTTTCCAGTATTAAATTTTTATAAAGAAATGCTAAAAATTTTATTTCTTTTTATAATTTTCTTCATACCCGCTTCCTCTCTCCGTCACTACGATATGTTTTGCCAACCAACCGTATCGGTAACTTATCTCTATTTATTTTAAGATGCCGATTATCAGCGCAAATTTGTAAATTACTGAGTTGTCGTCTTTAGTATTTGCTTTGACTATATAATCGCTATTTCATCGTAAATTTTGATCGAAAAAATTAATCGGTTATTTTATTAATTATTTAAAGAAACGATTATTTTATTAATTATTTAATTTCAAGTAATTTGATTATAAT
>Ga0157364_1000116_pt1 | contig 36400 bp, 17 predicted proteins | sample AttsexASBM2_FD_111476 | JGI IMG/M metagenome (GOLD analysis project Ga0157364, IMG submission 111476) | Fungus gardens microbial communities from leaf cutter ant in Ribeirão Preto, State of São Paulo, Brazil - Atta sexdens ASBM2 | ecosystem: Host-associated > Fungi > Mycelium > Unclassified ...
GAATGGGAACTTTTCACCGCCGATTGTCCAGTGAGAGACATTATTGGCTGGATCTTGATCGATCAATTTATTATGCTGCGTCTCGTTTTGCACATCGACTTGTTCCTCAGTTTGGTCACACTCAAAGTCATCTCGTGGAGGTATATAACCAAGGATGTTCACCAAACGCGCCAAGAGTTCAGCCGGTTGCACTATGGCGTGCGCGGCGAATGTCGCGTTCTTGTCTATCCTTTGAAGATCCGTCTCGGACACCACACGAGTCAGCTCGTCCTTTAAATAATACGTTGTTAATAAAACATTATAATATTTAACAAGAGAGATGATAATATTACATTAAATTAGTATGACTTACCACTGGCACTACTTCGCTGTTAGCTCGTCGTCGTGGATGCGGTATGTCCACATATCCACCAATTGTTAAATCTCGGAGATTCGGAAAACTGTTGCTGCGTGGGAATTTCGCCGGAGGTTCTTCGGACTCATATTCATCCATATATACTCTCTAACAAGAAAATAACAAACGTCAAATAATCAATATTAAACGAATAATAATCGGTGCTTAAAGAATTTTATTAACGATATTAATAAAGATAATAATGTAAAAATTTATAATTGATAATTTACATACTATATTGAGTCACTATATTAATTACTAAAATATCTCAATTCAAAATGATGAATGCAACTGGAGTAATTAAAAAGTAAGTTATTCAACATGATAGATAAAATAATTTCATATTTATTGATAAATTTTCTTAGGATTTAAAATAAACTTATATAAAAAAAAAATAAATAAAAAGGATGAAATAAAAATCTTCATAAAAATGTATGAAGATATTTTTGCAAATTTGATGGTTGCTTAAGGTTATCTGATCCAACCAGGTCGCTTACTTTGACCTTAGAGAGCTGTAACTCGTTGAAAACGCGGCGCAGATAGTTGACCTCTTTATTAAACTCGTTCCAAATCTTGCTCTGCGTAAGCTTGAGATTCATCGCTAATTTGTGCTCGAGCCTTGTAATCTTCTTGCTGCGCATACCACGAGCGATGAATGTCATTATCATGACGATGTAGCCCAACCCGAAGGAGATCCAGCAAATTAGGAATATCTTGTACAGCATAAAGAATGGACCGCTTCCTTTCGTATTGTCCTGGCCTGCGAGATTCAAGCAGAGATTAACAATAGCGAATATTTTCTTCATAGCAACAATTTATCATTTTCTTCATTTAATCTTTGAAAGCATTTATCTTTGAATAATTTTTATTTGAAAGTTATGAACAGATGTTTCAATTGTACATTTATTGCTGATCGATTTATCTGTTTAATTTTTATATTTCATATTTTATTTTTAATTACATTTTTTATTAGCTGTGTGGTTGTGTATATGCAAACGCGCTACTTTATTTTTTAATTTATGGCGTATGGAAAGTATTACTTACATGTTAAGATCTGCTTCCCATGTGAGCATGTAATGATTGAAAACATTCATCTTTTAATTAGGCGGAACAAACAAGCTCCTATTATAGATTGTATACTTCAAAGCGATTAATGTATGTGATAAGAATACAAGTGAATACCATTTCACTATTTTTAATCAAGAAAGCTACCGAAATATCGAATATATCTACAGTCTCTAAGTGATTCGATATTATCTAATCAAATAAAAAAATGTCATTAACTCTGAATTTCATGTTGTCACTGAAAATAAATATTTCATATGATGTAGCAGACTCGTATTTACTCATTTTCGAAAATAAATCGAATAGATAATAAATATCAATTTTTTCATTTCTTAGAATCTAAGCTCGTAAAACTTCCTATAGTTTTCTATATCATACATAGGTAAAATAGAAATATTTTTAATTTATGATTAATTATGGTTTATTATTCAATTTTCAACAATAAAATTTAAATATTATTTTCTCGTTGTATTGTTGCGTATATATCTTTTTATAAATTTCTTAGAAGTATTATCTTGTTCAGTATCAATCATATAATAACACAATAATATACGTTCTATAATTATTCGTACATGAACAATTCTTATAAAAGATAACATAAAATTGTCTTAGTCATGTCGCAATCAATACTAATTTTATCGCAATATGTTTTGTCATATTTTGAATTATAGATGATACGACTGATATTAATGATATATTATATATTTATTCATAGAATAAAAAAACTATTTCTGAGAATACGCGATTCTTCGATTTGCGTGTACAATTGCGAAAACAAAATCTTGCTCTTGCTAACGATAAATAAGTTAATCACGCGCGCAGTCTAAGGAATCGATAAGATAGAACTCTTACCGGCCACGAGGTCGCCGAAACCGATGGTTGTGAGAGTGACGAAAGCGTAATAGACTGATTCGTCATAAGTCCATCTCTCGTAAAAAGAGAACAGAATTGCCGGGAAAAAGATGAATACGATGAAGCCGGGCGTCAAGTATAGAAAGATCTGAACGGCCAGTCTCATTATCTTACGCGTTTCGGGCGATATCGATTTTTTGCAGGGATGATCAGTGCTTGATTGACGTTGCTTATAGGACTTGTATTTTTGATAGGCCTTGATAAATACGTGGCTGAAAAATTCTCCCAACTGCGTCAATAGAATTCCGTTCATTGGGATGCCAATAAGGGCGTAGAAGATCATCAAGATGCGACTAAGAGTGTTCGTGGGTGCTAAATTGCCATACCCTGTACAATTGATAATAATAAATCAATTACTCTCAAAAAGAGAAGATTAATAAAGGTTATTGATAAAATAAAGGATGATATTGATATAGAAAGATACTTCATAAAAAAAAATTATTAATAATTATTAATAATTGAGTTGTCCAGAAAGTTCGTGCCGATTAACCTATATAATTTAATAAATGTATACTAAAATTTAAATTTTCTGCGTTTCAATTTTCCTTCAACATCGGCACGAACTTTCCGGACAACCCAATAATTTAAAATCTACTAATTTCCAAAAAAATATTTAAAAAATTATGTATAAATTATGTATAAAAAGTAGTATAAATTATGTAGTATAAATTATGTATAATAAAATTATCTAATATATAGATAATAAAATTATATATTAGATAAATAATTATATCATTATCCCAATTAGAGAAATAAAAGTTTAGGCACAAAGCGGTAATTCGACAAGTATTTATTTTCTGATTACAAGACACCATAATATTTCTAATAATAGACACCATAAATACTTTTTCGGAACGACTGTTAGATTTCTATGTACACGAGACAAATGCGTAATAAAAGATATTATAATCGCGTATAATTAAAGAGTACAGAAAAAAAAATAACGCAAGGCTATAATCCATTGACTTTAGATAAAAATGATTTGATTTAAAGATACGGTATTATTTAAAGATCTATGCTATTTGAACACGTTAGATATCTACCGATAGTGCTGACCACCGTGTAAGCAAAATAAAAGCTGTTGTAGTAATCCCATCGTCGGATAGTAACTTCATCCTCACTGTAATTGTAGACTGATTTGCCGCAGTAATCGGTGAGCTTTTGCAGAATTTCAGTTTCATTGTGGTCGACAGCGGGTACATAATGTTTTTGAAGTAACTCTGAAAGGAATAATTACACATATTTTGAACAGTGGATTCATTATCGGATGATCTTAAATTTTATCTCTACCGGATAATCCTTTTCTTTCGCCATCCTTTCCGAACAGGGTCGGAATTTTGAGACAATTGTTATATGCACTATCTTATCAGTCAATATTTGTTGTCTTATATTGCCGGTTTGTGCAAGCAGACTCGGCCTGGACCTTCCGCGCATGTAATTGCAACCGGAACGCGACCGTATTTCGCTGCGTATCGAGGCTAAGAAAATATCAAGATGATAACAATATCTATATAGAGAAAAAAAAATTAATGAATAATCTCGCAATTATCCACTTAATTTATTCTTCATCATGGATTACCTGAGATAGAAGATATATAGACTGCATGATAGCGGATATCGCCGCTTTTGATTCGTACGCGACGATTTTGACAGGAGTGGTCGAGATAATGATTTCGTAATCGATTTCGACGACACTGACACTGGCCGTCGACTAATTCTTTCTGTACGGCATTGTCCTATTGGACATTGACTATTCAAATAATGCCCTTTTCTCGCGCAAACAATTGCATCGGGTCATGCATACAAAATCCATTGACAAACAGCCGTGTCGACTTTCCGGTTATTTACAAGGCTATTTATTACAAAAGATTCGACGCATTTTGAATTGCAAATTCAGCGTTTCGAGAAGCTCAATTTTCTGTAAGTTCAAAAAGTGTTCTAACAAGGGCTATTCATAATTTGTAATTCTTATTTCAAAGCCATCTTAAGATGCTAATACAGTTATCTGATCCAGACACGACATTCTAAGATTATACTTAAGAATCTTAAATATGAAAATCAATTATGAATATCTAAGACAGCCTAAGTTTAAATCACACCTAAAGAAGAAAAAGAGCCAAACTTGTACTGATTCTGAAATTCTCGATTCCAGAATCTAGAAAACTTATTTGTAAAATGTGAAAAATTTCTTGAGATCTCCAAGGAGTCTCTAATAAATATACATAAACTTTACTTAAAATTAAAGAAATTAAATTGAATTTTTTGTCTGTTATAATCGAATTAATGATTTAAAAAGCAACAGGTGTGTCGGTGCAATTTCAGTCGACACAAGCATTTTAAGATGCTAGAAGCATAAGATATCGTTAAATGCATTTCGGAAGTTTCAAACGTTTTACACGCCGGACTCGTCTTCTGCACGACCGTGACCTAAGTGCATTATTTGCATTATTGTCACCGAAAGCACGTCGCGAATGACGGTGTAGTAATAATAATTGGATTGTTATTACAATAATTACGAGCACGTGAGACGGCACAATGACGACGTCTTTGTCGTTAAGATAGTTTCCTAATTAATGTAATATTTAGATACGTTAAATTTTAATCTTTGTGATAACGAAATCTCGAGAGTACTTTTCCGCATTTATCGAGACAAAAAAATGTTATTAGAGATACGAATTGATATTAATAATGAGGCTTTACAACCATTGGCTTTTAAACGATTAAACTAAAATATATTCGATGTAAGCGAAAGTGCAATTCATTGTTATTATCAAATTACAATATCATAAAGTTACAACTGTTATTAATTTCTTTTACCAGCATTGATTTATAAAATAAGCTTCACGTCAAAATCTCGAAGACTTCTGTGTATTGCGGTTGTAACAAACAGAGATGTAGATCAAGATGTAACTCAATGTCGAGTTGCAACTACGAATTACAAATGCAGCTCCGTTCGCGTTTTCACTATTCTGCTTGCATGCAACTTTCTCCTTGACACTTCGACGAAACTCATCAATTAAAATGTCTTTTAGAAATCAGGGCTGCCTTGCTATTTTTGTACTTGCTATTAATCACGAAGAAAAATTAAAATAAATATATTCAAACGCGTAAACTGCATGCAAAATATTTTCCAAGAATCTAAATCTTTTTTTAGCAAAAGAGCATTTATCACTAGTTTTAAACTTTTTTTTATTAAATATTACATATAGACATTTCTGTAAATCCTCCATAAATTATCAATAATCAATTTATTAAAATTCGTTAAATTTAAATAAAGAATAAGAAACTGTATTATTCATATTGAGAAATCCATTTTTAATCATCGTTTATATTAAAACATTCCCTATTAAAAAGGAATTGACCTAAACTTCATAAACGATCAGTAGATTTCAAGTTCTATTTCCCTATCAGATATCGGAATAATGTGTCAACAGCATCAAGTATCTAGAAATTATCAATTTGCATCAAGTATCTAGAAGTATCTAGAAAGTATGAGTTAACAAGAACTGATTAGTGGACTGCGCGATTTCGCGTGAGATAGCTGATACTGGGGTAATTATTTTTATTATTTTCTTACTGAAGATCATAGTGCGTTCATTTTTCTCCTCTTCGATCTTCTTGTTCTCATAATTGCTCTCGATGAAGTAAAAGATGGTAGCGCCCAATGTCAGATACGTGAGGAACAACAACAGCAGGGCAAGCCATTGCTTCTTGGACATTCTTGGACACTAACGGCGAAATGCTGGAGTCTGGTTGATCTGCGTGGACCAGAACGAGAGAGATAATTCTCTCAAGGAATGACGATTCTCGTGTCAGATAATTAGGAGGTTCCCGTTGAAGCGGCGGACACGCCGCGGCTACGCATTCTTGACATGGTTTCCCGGTGATGAAGGCTAAACGGTCGACGGAGTGAGCTTTTTGGCTCGCTCGCCACAAGCGCACTAATCTTCTCCGCAAAGAGCGGTTCCCTTTTACGGCTTCTTAAGCGGCGATTGTCGTCGTATCGATTATGACGAGTTCTCACGAGGGCGATGTTATCATTGCAGTTTGATATCTCTGATTCATCAGAAGTCTTCTTGACGATCTAGGCATCGCGTCGCGGTTACGTCTCGCTGTTAAGTGCCTGAAGAACTCTGCGATCAAAAGATTACAATATAAACGATATATGTAACAATACAGTAATCTAGAAGTAGAGGACACTTTTGTAAGATTTGAAATATACAATGCTATAATAATTTAATTTATATCAATATGTTAATATAAACTATTATAATAAGGCACATATTTTTAATTGACGCGCAAATTAAAACGTTAAGAAATTTGATAGATACAAAAAATATGATAACGTTTTTTATTCTCCAGAAGAGACACCGCTTTATTAAAATTTCCTGAGACTATCTGACTGATTAGGTCTCCAGTTGCCAACTAAAAACAGCCAGCAATTTGATGGCTCGAAAAACTCGTAATTACCCGAGATGATCCTGGCGCACCTTCGTCAAATCAAGCTATCAAAACCCTTCCCTCTACAATGTCGGTTGCACAATACGTTCGGTCTCCGCTGGTGAATACCATATATCCTATCGGCCTGCCGGATCGCGGATAGCAATAGTGATCTACGTGAATCGTAATAGCGATCGATTTTTGCATTGGTAAGAATAATTTACGGCGTGAAACAACGTCGCACGTGTCTCTCTCAAGTTCACGCTTCTCGTCTGGTCGCATGACTCGTCGCCGGTTCAAGCGCATAGAAATTTGCATAAGTGCATATCATGTAAGCTCGGGACAGTACAAAGTATTTCAGAATCGGCGGAAAGTCATGAGATCATATGAAAGAGCTCGTGTCACTTATTGTAAAATTGGGAGTCAGTTGCTGCGTAACAAAAATGAATTAAAGAATGGGGGGATGAATCCGATGAATGAAGGTGATAAAGTGTCGACATTCAATGTCTTAATTGAATGTTCAAAAGTTAAATTAAAAGTCAATAAATTATGTGGCAAGGAAACGTGAGTCACACGATATTTCATGTCAATTCACAATATCAAGAATTGACGTTATTGCGTGACATAGTAAAATGGAAAAATTGCGACAGTCGAACGATCAGAAGACACATGCGTTCGATTCATCTTGATCCTGTATTACTGCGTTATTGTATGTCCATAAGTATGATTTATAAAGCACGAGAAGTGTTTCGGTCGCAACAGTCTTGACGTGTCGAGTTCTATTTGCTAATAATGTCGATGTTTACATTGCTCGTTCATATTGGTCCGAGAAAATTCGCATTTGCGAATAGAGACTCCTCCTAACGAAGCAATATCAAGTTTTAACCAAAGAGAGCTCTCATCTGTTGAATTTAATCTCGAAATATTAACAAAAATATATATATTAAAAGATGAATAAGTTCGTTTTCTTAAAAAGTTAGGAGGATTATGTTTAAATGGATCTATCCTTAGTATCTCTTAACTTCGTCCGAGAATTCTGTCACTGGGTTTCCACCCGCGCGACGAAAGAACGGATATCGTGAACCTTCAGTGACGTTAACTATCGTACATTACGCTACTAGTATCGATCGTCTCTAATTGACGAGATAAATTTGCGGACGTGTGTGTGAACATTTTCTTTATTCGCGAAACGGCACGAGTGACGATCAGTTTATCGCCTTATTCTTTCCCCAAGTTCGATAGTTTCGATAGTCTTACTTCTTCGTTTAACTAAAATGAAGCATGATTCATTGTAAAATGCAGTTATAATTAGTAGAACGTCGAAATAATCAAAACAGTTTGTCATGCTACTTTTTGTTTAAGGAGGTAATTTTTTTCAATAACGTTTAATAAAATAATTTCATATTTGGAAAACAAAATAATGGAAATCCAAAAGCGACAGGAGAGAGATAATAATAGAGAGATATAAATGCGCGTTTTTAAAAGATAAGCTAACAATTGAATTGACATCGATTGAGAGAGTCTATTTAAATTTTTAAAGATTTATTTCGTTTTATAATTGCAATGATAATTTTTTTGTAACGTGATCTGATTTTTAGATAATTGTATTTGATAATTTCAATTTAATTTATTATAATTTATCAAGATCGTTTTTTCGCTTATGATGATACGTATATAACAAAATCATAATCTTGAGCTTATATTCCTGTGTTATGCTTAGATAAAAAGGCCTTATTTGGTAATTGTTGAAATTAATAATTGTGAATCACACGCAAACCCTAACTTTGAAATATAATGACGCACTTTAATGTAAATAGGTTGAAATGATTAGTTGAATGACGTTTTACGACAGCATTTTAACTCGAATACTTTTATGGCTGTTAACGACCACTTAACAACTGTTATTATCTTCCATTTACTGCACACGTCGTGTCGGTCACGGCTGCGGTTAAAATATGCCGATACTAACGCACATGCGGTAATTAGTTAACAATTAATGTGTAAAACAGTTTGTCGGGAAGAAATATGAAGTATTAATCACGTGTCTTACATTATTTATCGATCAACTTAAACGAACAAATAAATTCTAATAACTTTAAAAAATTGAACGCAATGGTATTTCGTGAAATTTAGCTTGATCACGTTATTAGAAAGACGGTTTACGTACTATTTGTTGGTACTATTAGTTTACTGTTTGTTAGTACTATTTTATTTTATTTGTTAGTCTAATTAATATTATTAATTATATATCATATCGATGTTATAAAAAGAATGAATTTGCTTCAAATATAAATTATAAAAAGATAATTATAAAATCGATAAATTTTAATTAAACAACAAACATAATTTTAATTAACATAACAAAATTCAATTTAAATTGTTTTACTAAAAAGATTAAAGAAGAAATATCTAATTAGTAATAAGGCTCATAAATTTTAAAAAACAAAGAAAAAAGAGGGCTACGAGCCAAAAATTATTATATAAGATAAAACATGTATATATAATGTATTGCTAGCATTCTATATTAAATTTTTAATTTAAAATATTTCTGTTTTTTTATCATTTTATCGTTTTATCGTTTTTTTTTACATTCTACATTATCATTTTTTATCTTATATAATAATTTTTGGCTCGTAACCCTCTTTTTTCTTTTTTAAAGAAAAAATTCTTGCAAAGAATACAGAGTTTATTTAAAAATAAAATTTGCTTAAATAATACTTGGTATCTAAAAGTAACATTCGTTTCCTTAGCGCCAGTTATAAAATCGATGTATTCTCTAAATCATACTATTTTTGAACATTAATTAAAGTGAACATATGTCCAATATCAAGCATTAATATCGATCGAAAAATATTCGTCATAAGATAGTATTATAAAGTAATAATTGTAACAATCGAATTACACGAGATACACATCGTAATTACTAAAATTGATAGCATATTGACCGTTTCATCTCGATGATAACGTTTTAAGATTGACACCGATACGCTATCAAATACTTTTTCACGTTTCTTGAATTTTCCATTAATTGTTGTTGTGATACCTAACGGATGCACTTAATAATTTTTAAATATACTTGTTTATTTTCCACTTTAAATATTTCTTTTGTAAAAAAAACAGTTGCACGTAGTGCATGAGAAATTGTAGATGAACAAAGATATATCATTATTACTTTAATTCATTTTTATGTAAATGTATATAAAAATTTTTTGTTAATATTAATATAGATGTATACTTTAAATTTTTACAATGAACAATCAAAACATTTTCTATTGATATTTTAGTGATATTAATACAATAAATATATTTATAAATCGTTAATTCGACAAAGAACACAAAATTAATTAAAATTATAAAACAACTTACTAATATATTAATAAGTTATTATGTATACTGAAAAACAAGTCAAAATCGTAAAGTAAATGTTATGTGACATTTTCTTCGATATTTGTTGTTATAAAAAAATTTGACTATGATGAAATATACATTTCTGTGAAACAAACATTACATTCTATAACTAAATTTTTAAGTATCTTTTTTTTAGTGTATAAATTCCCAAAATTTAATAACACATTTAAAATTAAATGTCAATTAAAGTTGTATAACAATAAGAGTAATTAGAAGATAAAATTATACATCTATCTATTTAAAATATTATATTTAGAATATATATATTTAATTAATATATATATTAATATATATAATAATATATACGTTGTAATTTTAATCTCTAAATAAGATAATATTTTTTTATCCTAACTATTCATCAATAGTAGTATTAAGAATACACAAGAATAAAATATCATATAATCGATATCTGAATATATATGTGGATATATCAAATATAAATTTTCCAATTCGATGTATATATAAATAAAAGATGCTTCACACACATATATTGAACATTAACAATGTTAATCCTAATAAGATATTATTAGTCTTTACCTTTATCGTCTTATTTAATCGCTTAATACCCACCTGTCTCATCCGTTGTATACTGTTCGTCGCACATATCTGCGTTAAACCGACGATCCACATTTTGTAATGTTCATAATCACAATCGCGGAACTCTTTGAATTCTATTTTCGGATGGCAGGATTAATTTTATTGACAAAAGTGGAAGATTCCGTTGTTATAAAAAGTTTAGTTATCTGCCAGTTTGATAGATGAGCGCGATCGAGTACTTGGCTGAATGGAGACTATCCGTAATCGAGAGCAGCACTATACGAAAGATCGTCTGGATGGTGGGAGGACCGAAAGTTCTATATTGCTAATCAAAATAATCTTCTTAAACGATATGCTAGATGCTGTAAAAATATAAGGGAACATATAGAGAAAAATATTTTTAATGTAATTAAAAAAAACCAATTGCAAATACATATTTGATGATTAATGATTATATCATTTACTTTAAAAACAGAAGAATATAAAAGAAGCTGAAAATAAAAAAAATTATCGCTTCAATTCGTTTTTAATACAAGGCCAACCATTTCGATCACGTGTATATAACTGTATTATTTGCTACATTTCACGTCTCGTACTTAGCTGTGTTAATGTGTCTGTTTAATCAGCGACCGAACGCTAATAATAGTTCCTTTTTTAGCAATGAGAATTCGATCGAAGAAAAGTATTGAATTTATTCGAAAGGTGAAATAATATATTTTATTAATTTCCGAATTTTATTTTAATAATTTCCGAAATTTTAATTTAGATTAATTTAATTAGGCTTAGGAATTTAATTTCCTAAGTCTTAATTATATTTTTTTTTAATCTTTAGATCAAATGTTACATTTTTTTATTTTCACCAAGTTCACAAAACACATTTATTTACACAAATATATTTCATGGTATTTACGAAAAAACAATTTAATTCTCAAAAAAAATGAAGATACAAAACATAATACATTTTTTTTTACCTTCTTGAAACGCTTATACACGATATAAATGTTATTATCCATCTATTGTTATTCATCTATTGTTAAGTATGTCATCACATAATATATAGTCTGTATTCCTATATTAATTCTGACAATAATGTAATATTAAACATAATAAAATTTTTCGTTCATCAGACTCGTTTTATATATATATATTTTTTATATATATATATTTTTTTTCACACACATTATCAATTATACTGCAATTCGTATTATCTTCTTTAAAGAAAAAAATAATATAATTTATCTCAAATTAATTTGCATTTTCTACATTGCAAATTTTAAATACATAACATATTCCCTTGATTTCTGAAAATAGTTCAGCAGCGCAATATTAAAATTATTCAGTAAGTAACATATTAACAATATGCTGACAAATTTGAACAGGATATTGAGACAGATTGACAATTATGCACAATAAGCTTGTGTTGTACCAACCGAAACTTGCTGACATAATTTGATAGCAAATTATTAGTAGAAACTAAGCAAAATATAGTATATTTTATATTCAAATGGAATATATTATTTAAATATATAATTATAAAATAGCAGATTTTGTAATCAATTCTGCCATTATATTGCTATATTTCTACTAACAAAATTTTGCAAATGATACAAATGATGCCAGTTAGCCTCAATATCCTTTAAATTTATTGGCGTATTATTAATATTTTGCTTACAGGGTAAAAATAACATGATAATTATTATTTATACATAAAATTAAAATGCCTCAAAGTCACACAATCTGAAAATAAAATAAAACTACATGATAACATAATTCATAAATTGCTAATGAAATTATAACTTTTCGGTAGTTGCTCTTTTAATAAAACTGAATACAAACATCTTTATAATAAAGTTGAGTCAAAATATATCTCTTTGTCTCAAATTAAAAAACAAATAACTCACTCTATAATTTTGGATACGAGAAGAAAACGATGTAAATTGTTACATAAAAATATTACATACACGCTCGATAACTATAGATGGACAAAATGTGATATAATACATATATTTTCTTTTACACTCACACTTTCAGGTAAGGCACTGCCTTTAGTTCAAAAACGTAATTACATATTGTAAATATCTAATATGATCTCTCCTATATATATTTTTGAAATAAATCTTACCTTGCACGTTTACATTTACAGTATGAATCCATTCATTTGATCATTAGATTCAACGCGAGAAATACTACACATTTTCTTAAAATCCTTTTCAGTATATCTTAGCATATCTATACATATTTGCATTAGATATTTAATCCATTACGTTGAATTAATCATCACTTTATGCAAATGATCATATAAATCGTACATCAATTATTCATTATTATAAAAAATTATTGATGTGTGTTACTATATATTTCTATCTGATGAATTTATGAAACTGATAAGAAACTTAAATCTCAGTTCGGATCTGTTATCGCAGCATTTATGCGGTCAAATATCGTTTGACACTATTTTTAATTTCCATTTACTTATTTGATTTCGCTCTGATATTAGCACATCCATGAATGAATGTTAACAAAATTAATATTTAATGCTTAAGACTTTTCTCATACATATAAAGTTGCATTCCTTTCTCCGTACATTAGTTCCATCCAAATTCTATGTCTTCGATTTTTATATTCAATCCTTCGAATGTTGTATCAATGCCAGGATCGTCAAAATTTTCGTCCAAATCAATCTTCTGTAATTGAAATTTTTAATAAATGAATTTAAAAAACTTTTTTTTTCGCTAATAATTATCTAGAATAAATCTATTGTAAAAATATATCAAGTTTTTATACAAACCTGTAATGCAGCGATTTGCGAAGGATCGCCTACCAATAAAATTTGTGGTTCTTTCTCGTTCGTGTCATCGATCATTTTAGAAATCTGGATTTGTTTGTCTTTCACTAACAGCTTATGCTAAATTTAAGATCTATTAGTTGCATAATCATATCGGACTGCACAAACATATATAATTAATAATTAATTAGATTTTACATTACACTTACGTTTTCTTTTACAATTTTATTTTTTTTTTTATTTTGACTAGAGGATTCAAGAGAGTCTTGCAAAAATGTATCGGCACCATCGTCACTGTCGACTAAGGCATGAACTGTTCTCTTGTGCATCACCAACGTGCTACTCTGACGATATTTCCTGGAGCATAGTGTGCATTCGAATGGTCGTTGTGGTGTATGTACCTACGAAGACAAAAATATCTAGAGATATTTATATATATTTATATATATTTTAACAATATTCTTAGAGTATTGTATTCTAGAATATTGTACTCTTATTAATAACTGATTAATAATTGATATAAAATACTTACAAGATGATGTTTATATAGACTAGAATATTCGGTAAATCTTCTACCACAATTTTCTATGGAACAAACGTAGGGCTTTTCGCCTGAATGTATGCGTATGTGATTCTTGTAGTTTGTCGCACTAGCAAACGCTTTACCACATGTCGGTTGCGTACATTTATACGGTCGCTCGCCAGTGTGCGTCCTTACATGAACCTGATAAGCATAAAAAAACTTTTATTGAATTTCGGCAATAAAATATTTTAAGCATCGTATATTGAGCATCCGTACCTTCCTAATATTACTTGTAGTGAACGATCGGCCACAACCATTAAATGGACATACAAAGGGACGTTCTCCCGTGTGAGTTCTCACGTGTTTTAACAAATCACCCGACGTCTTGAAGCTTTTGTTACACGTTCCATTCGTGCATTTATATGGTTTCTCGCCTGTATGCGTCCGTAAATGCGCTTTCAGACTGTAGCCGGTTGAAAAACTCTTTTTGCACTTTGGATGAGTACATCTGTATGGTCTCTGACCAGTATGCGAACGTTCGTGGACCTACAAAAAAGATTAAAAATACTGCATTTAGTAAGTCTGATTGAGAATATTTAAGGCCGATATTCATAGTCAGATCTTATTTAAGATCATCTTAAATACAGTCTTAAGAAGTTACGAACCAATCAGAGAACCACATTAGCATCTTAAGACATTACTTAAGACAATCTTGAAATAAGAATGGATTATAAATACCTAAATGAGATTTTTCAATTCATTATTTACAAGTATTCATATTGATCTCGAAGAATTGATTACCTTGAGATGATGAGGTGTACTGTAAATCTTTGAACATCCTTCCCTAGGACAAGGATACCTAACTTTTACATCAGATATTTTGTTGATTAAAATCTTGGGATCTTTTTTCTTTAACTTCCCATCTTCAATTTCCCATAAATTTTCATCTACATCCACATGGCCAGCCACCATGTACGCAGTGCCATTGATAAATTCTACTTGTGAATACGTATTTTCTACATTTTCAGTGGCAGTGTCTTCAGCTTGTACAAATGTAGCTGGATCTAATTCCAATTGAAGAGCCTTTCCATCGCCAAATTCCGACAAATCTCGTAGCAAAATAGTATCTCCATTTTCAAGTGTTTGCAGTGTTTGTGTCTTGAAATCTGGATCTGCAAATGTATAAATTCATTATAGATATACTATGAAACAAATAGAACAAAAAGCTATATTTTTTCAAATGCAAATTGTTTATGAAAGGAATAATTCTTTTGTATTATCTGTAATATTCAAGTATATATATTAGTATATATATATTGTATACATATACAATAATATTAAAAACAGTCGAATTCAAATGGCTACTAACCAATGTCACCAAGATTATTCGTAACAAAAGCTTGAGTCCCATCAGGCAACGTAATTGTAGTCACCATTGTACCAAGCAACTGGTCATCCAATATAAGCTCCTGTATCTGATTAGTATCCTTTCCAGTGCTATCATTGATCATAACCGACAGACATTCTAGAATATCTACAGGATTAGCCTAAAAGTAAATCATACATCATGTTAAGTGATAGATATGGAAACAAAAAATCAATAAAACTAATTGTTGGACAAGCAATTTTATTGTCATAAAATCAAATATTCATTAAATTATTATTTTATTAATAGAAGATATGAAATGTACAAAAATGTTCTACATGACATTATCATTGTTATCAATTTCCATGTACCTCAGACTCTTGCAAGATCATCTCCTCTTCCTCTTCCTCCTCCTGATTCGCAGTACAGTTCGGAGAATCCGTACTTTGCTCCGACATAATCCCCTACAATTATGACCCAGCTGTAAACAGAGAATATTTTTCACTAACAGATGCTAATGATGCTGGACAAGGAGACATTCTGTCCGCGATTTTTGTTTCTCCCTTCGAAATGTTTGCCGAGCAGCGAGACCGCGTGGTACCTTTACGCAAAAGTCGCAATGAAACAAACGGCCCTTCCATTTCTCGCGATAAGCGATGATAACAATGACCGACCGGCTCAGCGACGGTTAATAATCCATTGTCGCCGGTGCCGTGATCAACAGTCCGAAGGGACATCGAGACGATGCGACGTTGGCAAACGTCGCTTCCTAAACGCGTCGTAGACGGATAAGCAGAATCGCGTCCTGCTTCGACGTGCCTCGCCATCCTCGCGCACGGTTGTCTCAAGAGAAGAGACAGGCCGATACATTGCAAGGCGGCGCGGCATGACGAGGACTCGTTGCGACGAGGGACGAGGCGTCATCACGACTTCACGCCAACATGACATGACATAACTAATTGAACATGATGCGACGCAATCCGCACGCTCGTTCGCACGCGGTGAATTGAATTTTCGCCGGTTCTCCGTACGCCAAGCACGCCACAAAGAATCTTGGGAAATATTACCCATAAACTCGGCCGCCCGCGAAATCCTTTGGCGACTAGCGCGCGGCGGACCGGAACTCCGGTGACGGTCATCTCACCATGGTGGCGTACGCGCGCTTCGATTTGAACGTTTAAACGTTTGCGAATAACACCGCTCCGGTTTTGAACAGTTTTTAAAACTGTTTTTTTAAAAACCGACAATGGAATGAGGAGTTAAGAATGGCATTTATATTTACAATCGTTTTAAATACAAAATTAATTATCATTAAGCATCTAGGAAAAAATGTTTCATATATAATTATATATAATTATATAAAATATATATATAATATTTTAAAATATATTTTAAAATATATATATAATATTTTTTCGAGATTGAATAGAAAATTAACTATTTATTGTGTACAAAATTAATTATTCATTATTATTGTTAAATCATTAGTTTAATAAAAGATGTATAATAAAAGATGTATGAACCTTAGTAGCACAATTATTGGCACAATATTGTCCAAATATTGGTTCAATATTATGTCCAACGTTTAATCAATATATTGATAAATAAATTAATTGCTACTAAGGAAGCGATCATCTTCTACATGATCGATAAAATATGTTCTATGATAGACTCGAGTTAAGTTATGCAGTTTCGTTTCTTTAACTAGATGGAATCTTAATACTAATTAAAATCGAACTTAATACTTAATACTTAATTAAAATCGAACTTAGGTATGAAATCGAATTAAGAATATCACTCTACAAGACCAACCGTTCGCTAATCATTAGAAAACTTAGCAAAAATTAACGGGAACCCAACTTAATATCAATAATTAATTCGCATTTTATAGTAATTTCATATTATAGGTACAATCAATTAACGTTTATGGACTGTTGATTACAATTAAATCATATCTGTGCGGAAATCGGATAATGTGTAGTGATAATATCTTGACAATCTAACATGCTCTAATTCGCTTAAGAAATATACGCAACGCTTGCATTTTTCGGCGATCTTTAACTCGCTTTCGTTTCACGCTATATAAAGCATATACAGCAAGATGCTAGTTGCAATAGACTTCGACTACTAAACTTAATTAGATTATTTAGGACCATCATACACAAAATTACATAAGCAAAGCGTAAGGCCCCTAAACCAATGAGCATCTTATGTAAATTGACTGTTATTTCATCGGCTAGAGCCATAAAATCAGAAGAAGAAAATCTTATGTAAATCAATGGCATCTTTATGTCGGATGCTTGGTTTAGGGGCCTTATGTTATGCAATTATGCCATGTCATTTTGCGTGTGATGGCCCTTACTCAGCAAAAAGAAAAGCATGAAGAAAAGTTTATATAACTTCCTGTTTCCAATTCAATCTTTCTTTCCATCTGTACATTACAAGATAAATTATAGTCTTAACAAAACAATACAGATTTGTTTGATATTTAATCGTCGATTAAATTAATTAAAGTTCGATTAATAATAAATCTATAAAACTTATTCTATAATGTGTTCTTTCTGCTTCTTGCTGCTGGCTTTTTTTTACGTCTTGCCTTTTCGATTCTTATTCTATTTTTTCGTTTTTGTCCGAGATAAAAGTTAAATTTCGAAAGAGACAATTAGAACATGTCGATAAAATGTGGTCGCAACTATAAAGAAACGGACAAAAGATAAAAGTCTGTAGATTAGGTTTAAATATTCAGAGTGAAATGAGAATAAATCACCCGGGAAAAAATTTTTTATATATAATTATATAAAATTATATAAAAATATATATAATTTTATATAATTGTATATTAATTATATATATATATTTATATATAAAATTCTATATAATTATATATAAAATTATATAGAATTATATATAATTATATATAAAATATATCTATTTATGTACAAATATATAAAACTATATATAAAATATTTTTTTCCGGGTAATGTATTTCGTAGTGCAACAGAAGAGAAGCGGATGTAATTTAACTTTTGATTATTACTCATTATGTTCTTTATGTTAATTCTTTCTTTATAAATATAATATATTTCTTGTTTATTTTTTTTCCTGAAAAATTACTTTCCATTTACTTATATATCTTATTCGATAGGCCTGCCTTTCTTCTCTGCATCTCGATTCGATTGTCGGTTCAGCCACGCAACTCGTCGTGACCGCGGGAACGAAGAATACGGCGTGTTCGCGGACGCCGTCTGTTTCGCAAGCGTACTAATTTGATCCACGAGCTGTGCGTTCCCGAGGCAAGATGAAAGTACCTCGACAGTGATCCCTTGCGAAGTTAGAATCCTTATTACCTCGGGAACCTCCGCGATGCCTCGAGTCACACGCAAGTGGGGTACACGTACATGTGATCGCGGATGGCAAGAAGGGGGATGCTGAAATTCATGCACGGGCCGGCGGTCACCGACGTTCTCCACACCGCGACCTGGATCAGTTCCTATTACCGCATCTACAAGGCATCTTGAGAAAATCCGGCTGGATCCTAGAGTCCCCGCGAATCCATAAGAGAAATCCTTCTCGCCGCAGTGACTGTGATCCGGTCTATACGTGCAAGTGTGCGACGTGCTCGTCTCATCGAGATCCTACTAGGAATCGATATTCGACGATTGATAGAGCGACGATGATGATGGTGGGTGAAGTGATGAATCTGTGTCTTCTCGCAGATTTCCTTGACCGTTCACTTGCGATTACAGCCGGTGTTCAATTTGAAAATCTTAAATAATTTTAATCCCTTTGCCTATATTCACTAGGATGCACATTATTGAAATGACGAATGATGCTCACAATTTGATTAATTTGGCAGCTAACTTCACCGTGTGTGTCTTCGCGCCAATTTTAAATATTATAAAAATTATAGAATTTTCTAATTTCAGAACGTTCAGGTCTGATTTTTCATTTTCTGGTTAACTTTAATTATTAGATTTAACTTGATGATGTAAAAATTTATTGTTCTAGCAATGGTTTTAATCAGAACTTATTAATCTCTAAACTGATGATTTTGAATAAAAAGTAACTTTTAAAGTTATCATTATAAAACCATCAGTTTATAATGATTAATCATAGCTAAGAAAACATGAGTTTTATATTACCATCAAAAATTTTTTATATATAAATAAATAAATTTAAACCACCAAGTGAAACAGATTGGAAAGCTAGGCCTTAGAATAGACGTGGAATTTGTATTTTGATATTTAATCTAATATTAAAATTTGAAATTTTAGTGAATCAGTTATTAATTATAAAATGCTCTGAATATATTTTTATAAAAACTTAAATAAAAATAGAAATTTGAAAAAAAAAAGAAAAATTTTAAATAATTTAATTTTCATAGAAATTTTTCTATAATGTTATATAATATCCAAATGTTATATAATATCCAAATTAATGATAAATTCTCGATTTTCGAGTTAGTTTCATATAATTTTTAATATTTATAAGAATTAAAAACGATTTAGTATAGAAACCTAGAAAATGTCATAAATAGAATAGAATATTTTATTCGCTTCAGCGTATATAAGCCAGAAAGAGACTTGGTTTACAATAGAAAATCATAAATATCTTTAATATAAAAATATGTTTATCTCATAATTTATAGAGAAAAAATGAATAGAAGATGATAAAGTTGCATAAGCGACTTATTACTACTTTGATTTTTACTTAAAGATAGGAAGGAACATAAATTAATTTCATAACAATGTTCCTTTGACAAAAGAAATTTTATTGCGAAGCTAATTTGTTCCATCACTTTCTGAGACACTATAATTACAATTCGAATCGAGTAATTACAGTCTCACGCGATAAATTAATTTATCTATGGATTTAATGTATCATTAGAAAGGTAGACATGGTAAGCAGACGTATTATATATACAGATTTATAAATTCTTATGCATGCGTGTGTGCGTGAATCAATGTAATTGCTTCATTGCGACTCGCTGTTACTTAATCAAATCATGATGTACATCACGAGAATGGGATCGCTCTCAGTTTACAGCAATACATATATTTTTTTCCCATTCATGTATGCTGTGAGTCAATACTCTTACTAATCAGACTACATTGTGCAAAAGTAAATTAGGTTGCAAACTAATTGCAATGTCTCCATTTAAGTTTGAAACGTTTTGTACTCGATCCAACATTTATAGACTATAAATCACTTTTAAATAATGTATGAAACATTTAGAAAGAGCGACATACACATATCAAGGAAGCTATATTATAATAGAAAATTATATTGTACATAAATTAAATCACAAACTTGTCTTAATTCATATTTAAAACGTGTTTGTTCTCGATTCCAATATCTCGGGAAAAAATGTAATGGATATATTATATATAAAGTATGTAAATTTTATATAATTATATATATAATTATATATGAAACATTTTTTCCCGGGAAATTATATATAAATATAATTTCTTAATAATGAAACGTTAATAAATAATGAAATACCAAGAAGTTGTCACAAATAATATAAAATTATATGATGTACAAATTTCTTTTCGTTTCATAAATTAATTTATTTTTACGTTCTGTTAAAAATGTGTATTATGAACTTTCCTTCTTGCGAGAGGCTTCATGCCCTTTCGAAACTCGATCTTTTCGCAAATTCCATTGTCGAAGAGTAGTCATCAGATCTCTGATCGATAATCTATCAATGTATGTAGAAACTACTTATGTACATGAAGTTTCCGCACTGTTGTATCTCAAATGCCGGATTCAATAACCCGATAAGCCCGAATGTACTTCCAAGTGAAGGTGAGCGGAAAAGAAGGCGAAAGGATGAGTTTAGATACGCACTGCCGAGTATGTGTGTATCTTTATCCGAATCTCCTTGAGAGCTATAAGTTCAGCGCGCATACACGCGTTTTGTTAAAAGGCGTAGGTGTGTTCACTTGAGACGATGTAGGAATACCGATGCATGCGGAGGTATAATGTAACTTTCGCGGTCGTGAAGAATATTGCCTTTCAAAGCGCAATGTTGCTGGTTCCAATCCTGCTGGGAAAAGTCTGTCTTGTATATGCTCGCATAGGAAGGGCAGCGTTCCATAAGCAGGTAGAAATGATGTAACGTGTTACGACGTTTATGTCAAGAGTTTATGTTATAATAAATTACTCCCGATTACTTTAGAGAATTTAGAAGCAAGAATAATAGTTAGAAATTGATAGCTACGCAATTGTTAAGGAGTAATAAGATGCATTCTTAAAGTTTTTTTGTACGTTATCTAGATAAAAGTTGATTTTATATGATAAGAGATAAAAAATATATTAAAAAATAAAAAATATTACAGATTTTTAAGACTGATTTAATTCTTTATAAATAAATATAATCATGAGAAGATCATAAAAGATCATAAATATGATCATAAAAGATGACATAAAAATGTAACAATCAAGAATATACATAGAATATTGACTGATCAACATCATTACTAGGGATGCATCAAATATCCGGAAAGTATCCGATATCTAGTATTATTCGCCATTTTTTTACTATCCGACCGTATAGTTGGATATCATTATTATCCGATTGAAATTTGATATCATTAAATTGTTGATTTTTTCTTATACAAATGAAAATCTAGAAATAAGTATGCATATTCATATGCTATAATATCTTATGGTATATATTGTCGCAAAATTACAATCTTTTTCTTTAGAAGATATTTTCTCGGAATCCGGAAAATGTCGGATTCGAAGAAATTGCCTTCTTGGATATTCGATCGGATATCAGATATCCAATGTTACATTCTGCTTGGATATCCGATATCTGGTATCTGATAATTTTATAATCCGGTGCATCTCTAGTTATTACTATCTCGTTTTTTTAATTAAGCGCATAAAACATTTTATTAGCGTGTAATAATGATTGAAAAAAAGTTAATGATAAAAAAGCCCCATAAAAAGCTCTATAAAATACAAACTTTCTAAATCGAGGATTACAACGATGTAATTAATAATAGTTCTTTTGATGGTACAGACGACTGCAATATACACTTCTTTGCTATTCACACATTTTTATATATCAATAAATATTACTCTCTTACAGGTTTTAATTCGAAGATTGATTTCTTCTTTACAAGCAGATTACAAGAAGACAGTTATATAATTTCTTCCTATGTTATGCATTATTCTATATGCATCTGCATAGAACGATTTTTAGAAACATAAAGAGATTTATCTATCATCGAGGTGATGATTGCGAAGTATTCGCCTTAAATTGTTTCACAAAACATAATTCTTGACTTAAAGTCTCAATTAAATTTGGAATCAATTTTTTTCTTGTAATGCAAGACGACATAATATAATAATTATTAAATATTATAATATTTTACAAGTTGAATACAAATAACCATGTTATTAAGGCCCAGTTCCACAACTCACAGTTAACTCTTAACTGAGGTTCAACTTATTCATTGTCTCTTTCCAATTCTAGAATTGGAAAAAGATGAGAAACAAATTGAACTTCGATTAAGAGTTAACCGTGAGTTGTGGAACTGGGCCTAATTCGTATTAGAATTGAATAAACCATGTGAATAGTTTTATCGTTGCTATTACTTTATTTTCCTTTGCAAACGAATTCTCTATGAAATTGTATACGCGCATACATCTACAGGTAATATCTTGAAACCCTAGTACGTAATATGATATATTCTTACTAAAAAAACTTTCTGTGATAGTTATTTGAGTTTCATATGTATGTATATTGAGTTTCAGCAACCATGCATTATAAAATGATATAATTTTTTGTTATTGAGAAACTCACGGATATATATAATATGTTTTGTAACACAGAGACATTCCAATGAAATTTAATTCATGCATTTTACTTTAACAAAAGTTTGAAATTTTTTCTGAGGAGAAATCGACTCCAAAGTAGTCATAAAATATGCTGTAGAATTTCTAAATCATCTTTTTCTCACGTTTTTTTTGTGAATATTCGACTTCAATGACAAGATACATCATTAATTATAAAATAACTATTTTGATTTTAGATAATAGTGCAGGTGTTGATGCTTTTAACGGTGACTGTGGTTAGTTCCTTACCGCTTGCCAATGTGCATGTGAAATTCGTGTCGCCACCTAATGTGTACGAGCATAGTATTACAACAGACGGTTAGTTTCTGATTATGATATTTTATTAATAAATTGAGATGCTTTAATTCATTTAACTCATTCGCATTTGTATTTAGGAGATCGAACGGTAGCTCAAAAATCATTTATATCAATCGGCCGACGAAATGTAGCCAAGCATTCTAATGATCTCGGTAAATATTTTATTTCTATTCTTATATACAATTATTTTATTGTAATTAATTAGGAGTATTAATCAGAATTAACTCTAATCGGTATTCGCTTTGAAATTTTCTTAATTGCATGTATGGACAGCGTTTGCAGTATATACTTTAAATTAATGTATCTTTAAATTAATGTATCTTTACTCAAAGTGTAAAGTAATTGAAATTCAATTGATTAAGATGTAATTGAACGATTTATTCCATTTTAAAGGTCAAAATTTGAGGAATAATGTAAGAATATGTAAAGAATATAACTATAAGGTTGTAAAAAATATTTGTTATAAATAATTTTTCAGAACGTACTTGAAAAAAATATCCGACTCGTTTTATTGGATCTGCAAACATCGATAAGAGTTAATAATATATCTTTTAAACGACATCAGTAAAAATCATTTACATCTGTGGTTCATTTTTATAGATTATAATTATAGGACGAGTTTCGGACAAAATCACTTACAGCAGGTGATACAGAGTTCAGGAAACGTCGAATCTCTGTGGCCAATTGGGGTTTTTCTGCCACCAACTGACATCAATGATCTTGGTTATAGCTGGCAAGAGATATCGCAACGCTTCCCCGATTTCTACAAATCACAGCGTAAGACCATCTTCTCTAAGAGATTTGCTGACTATGATATAAAGCGGTCTACATACGCTTTTTAATTAATGCTTTCTAATCTACTTTTACACTTTGAATAATAAAAACTAATTTATCATCTTCTTTTATATGTGTATGTATAATAATGTGTTTCGTTTCCATATAATTTTGATTTGTTCTAATTGCAGAACAAGATCCATATTTATTGACTGGCCGTGAAGCAATGTTGACAGTTAAATACCTCTATGGATTGGGCGAACTTTTCTTCGACAATTATCCTCATGCAAGAGCGTTATTGCGAAATCAAGAAGAGAGAAGATTGAATGGTTTGCATGGACACATTTTGGGCAGTATAAATCCTAGGTCTCCATTTCACAAGAAAGATAGAAAGGGACAACTAATCTAAGAATGATTTACGTTTAATATTGCTGAGCACAAAAATTCAAACATGAGCTAAATTTTGCAGTATATATAAATTTTTTTATTACAATTTCCAGAATTTTGTGGACTATAACAAAATGTAACTAATTAGAAACTAACGTGTATTTTCGAAGGGAACAGGAATGATATATTCAAGATTACATTTTAAATTAATAATTAATAATAACATAATTATAGAATGTCCCACCAGTGTTGCATCAACGCTTAATGGTAGATTTTTGTACATTTTTCTCAAATTGATTCCAGATTAATAAAATTAATTAATAAATAAAAAATATCTAATAATACATTTAATATTAAATACATTTTAATATTAAAACACGTCTTACTTGTGATTTATTTTATGAGTATAGGTATGCATTATAAAGAACACATATTACATTTTACACATACATCCACAACATACATATCCATCAGAGAGTGCTGATTCCTACAAAGGATTCACAGGAAGTTTAATCACTTCAATCTCATCCATACGACAAAGTCGTATGTATCATATACATCCTCAAATAAGCCATCGTATTAAACATACAGATAATGTTATTAAAAAACTACTAGCGATGGTCGTTTTCATCGTTCCGTTACAAAGATCTCCATAACATAGGCACATGTACACTTTCTTGTAATTCCACACGGTATAAGCGCATCTCTCTTCATTGTCATCAGGACCTCGCTGAAAACACAATCTCTGCGTGGCGATACCGTATTCTGTGACATATAAATTCATTAGTATTTTTTAAAATTTTTTACAAAAGAATTAAACTAACTGTATCAATTTTAAGTCCTATTATTTAATGATAATTTCATTAATAATGTAATATGAATATAATATTAAATATAAACTTTATGCAAAATATGTATTTTTATTATAGAACTATTTTATAATTATGTTGCTAAATAAAATTTATTTTGAAAAAGGAATTTACCGTTGTTTAAATTTTGACTCTCGATGATTTTTCCGCACCATCCAGAAACACACGGCACCGCGTCGATGCCTTTTTCGAGCGCGATTTGTGTAGAATTCATAGTGAAAGGATCTTTGCACGAGCCTAGGTCTCCTCTCGATCTGCAGCTTACGCATCTCCGAAGAATGCCTGCAATAACGCGACGAATGAAACTGTCACTTTTACCTGCTACCGCGTCATTTCACTCGCATAGACATCGAACGATAATGATGTGCAGAATTTTCTTATGATTTAGCATTTGAATAAAGCAAAATTATTTATACAATATGATTTGTAATTTAATAACAATTAATGTATTTTAAATCAGAAAATTTATTTTATTTATAAGATATAGAAATAAATATTCATATAAAATACTATATCTCTTATTAACAAAACAAAAATTTTTGCCAAAGATAAGATATTAATTGAACCTTGTAAAATTTCGAATTTTTTCTTTTGTGTGCAATTTTAATTAAAAAAAAAAAACAAAAAGAAATTTCATCAAATATGATTACTTGATTTGATTTATTAACCATTAGTTATCTATTATTAAATTGTCACTTTTTAAAAAAATATTTAAGAATATGATAAACAATTTTAAGATAAATGCAGATAAAATAATTGAGAAAGTTCTTTGACTTGCGATAGAAACTCACCGACACATTCCTGAAGCGCGATTATACAGAAAGTCAGGATAAATGCTTGGACGCTTGTTTGAAGTTTCATTCTATTTCACTTTTAATCTGGATTCAGTCTTTTTATAGTTGGAGCCTACTAGTTTGTTAATAAACACTGTAGACAATGAGCCAGGAGCTACGATAAAACGCAGCCATTTTGGAACTAAACTTAACTGTCTGGAGACAGATATGTACGTCTTGTAGCTGTCTCTACTAGTTCCCCCTTTCACTCAATTTTAAGGTCACAGTATGCCGAAGAAGATCGGATCGAGGGAACGTGAAGGAGATAGCCACGAGGTCTCACGAAGCGTTCTCGACCGATAACTAGTCGTACAATTTAGATTTATTCACAATAATTTATTCACAATACACCTCAACAGATTTATTCACAATAATATTAAAAGTACGTATGCGCATGATAAAAACATGCAGTTAATGATGTCTCAGTCAACAAACAAACTTAAATAATTAAATAATCTCTTGGAAAAATTTTTAGTTTTAGTAAACATCATTATAAGAAAAAATATACCAAATATTCCTGAGAAAAAATGTTTTATATATATATATGGATATATTTTATATATAATTACATATAATTGTATATAAATTATGTCAATTTTACATTTATAATTATATATAATTTTATTTCATTTTGTATAATTAAATATAATTATATATAAATCATTTTTTCCCGGGTTTATAAGAAAAAAGATTAGTAATCTAACAATAAGATAAAAATTTTACTTAGCATATAAGAAGTAATTATTATTATCAATTTATAATGTCAAAATAATTTACATTTTGATTATGATATCACTCAACTTCCTCATCTAAAGGATCATCTCGCGGCAGGGGCTGAAATTTGTTTCTTTGCCGACAGACTACTATTATACCCCCACAATAACAGATTGAAGTCAAGAAAATTATAAATCCCAAGTAGCCCAAATGCCGAAAAAAAACTATAAAAAACAACAAACGAATAAATTTATACATTTATAAAAAAATTGACATACTTGTGATGTACTAATCATTTTACAATTAACTATAATTTAATAATAAAATTTTTATTTTTGTTACTATATTTTATGTGTTCTCTTATATTTTCACTGTGCAAGTTTTAACTAACCTTGCGTCAAAAGCCGAGTTTTAGATATAACGATGATCTTCATGCGCATCATATTAATATTATTCACGTAGCAAGTATAATTACCTTGTTCTTGTTGGGACACATCTGTCGAGAAAAAATATATAGTTTAGACATTTTTACATAGAAACTAAAATTCTTGTCATGCGTTTGAATAAATAAATGAATATATTTCTGTGTTTGTATAAAACTTAAAAAAATTAATATACGTGTACTTTTAAATTACCTTTTAAATAGAGTGTTGAGAAAGTATCTACCATCACTCGGGCTTCTCTATCTTTTTGAAGAAATGACTGAGCCGTTCCCTTCTTCAAAGTAAGCGCGTCCTTTTTCCAAATTACTTGCATCTCTATAGTCGATCTACATTCAAAATATATCGTCTGTTTCCAATTTTTATGTTTAATTATATGAAATATTCTATTAGGCGCGAAAGGATTGACTGAATTTAATAAAAAAGATATGCTCGAGAAATCTTTTGGCAAATTACTCCGGACAAGTTACGGTGAGATGTGCGCCTTCGGCGAGAACATATCGTTTGGCGTAACGAAACATTTCGCCTTTTTTTCTTTTTTTTACGCGACATCTTTTACAAGTTTTTGTTAAAATGAATTCTGGCAAATATCGTATGATGCGACTGATACTGGGAAATTCACTTTGAAGCAGGGCAGATCTAAGAATGTACAACATTTTTTAAATTCATTATGTTATCATATAAAAAATTCCTATTAGAAATTTGAAATTATAGACATTTACTTGCAAGGTAGCATTGGAGATCCTCGGAAAAAATGTATAATGACTGAATCATTTTTCTCTATCATCGTCTAAAAATAGATATCAATAAAGTAATTAATAAAATAGTGATAAAAGATATAAAATCGTTAATGTTTGATTATGTAAAGATTAAAAATACACATAGCACTCACCGAATTTATAATGCGCTTTAATCTACAGTAGCCCCTGCTTGTTTTAATACCGCGATTATTTATACATTGTTTGCATGGACTCCAGGGACCCCATTCGGATATTACCTGAAGGATTACCTTTTCTTCACGAATTTCCGCTAAATCATTCATTCTCGAGACCTGCCAGAAGATTCCTTTCTTTGAAATCACGTTAAAAAATTGTTAATCTTATCGTGACACGTTATGATTTCTAAAAAAATTACTAATAAAATGATTCTCTGTCCATTCATGTTGTTTAAATAAAAAGAACATAATGTTTATTTTGTAATCTTTTTTATAATCAACTAAGAATTTGTTAACTTACTGCAAATTTCGTATTGACAGGCCATAAATATATTTCTTGATATTTTCCCCATTCTGTTAGGTTTCCCTTTTCTAAAAATTCTCCGCCAATATCCTTGAGAAGTGCTAGCCAACAAAATACTAAATACTAATTTTAATACTCAGAACTATATATTATAATATAAATATTGATGAAATATGGATATACAATAAATATCAGAAAAATTATAACAAAGGCGGAATAATTAAAGTTAATATTTTAAAAGTTAATTGTAATAAGAAAAATATCCACATAATTAATAAAAAAATTTTACTAAGAATTTGTCGTTAAAAATAAAGCTAAGCTTTGAAATATGCTTTCAACCCAGTATAATATTATATTACAACAAAATCAAATTATATAAACTGCCATGTTATTTTACGTTCGATCCTATAATTATATTTTTTTTCTTCCTCTTGTCCTTCTTTGCCATGGCATCGATAAATGCCGGCGTCAATGACTGTGAAGTTTTTTATAACTAGAGAAAGATCCGGCGTTGTATAGATTCTACTGTACGAAATGTTATTATCCATTTCCAACTCGACTTCCTTTTCAGGGTTTTTTCGATAACGATCTTGATAATACCAAATTTTTGGTTGAGGTTCCTCATAGTCATTGCTTCTGCAAAAATTTAGATCCCAATATTCCCAATAATTTCAAATTCAATCAAAAAATTTATCTTTTAGGAAAACATATTTCTCATGTTTCGAAAAAGTATTATAATAATTAACTAAGTTAATTATAGAACATTTTAATTTAAATTAGGTGACTAAACTTCATTAATTTAATAGAATTCAATTGATAGAAGTGCTTAAAGTACAATTCATTGTTACTAATTTAATTTTTCTTCCCTTATATACATGTATATTATTTGACAAATTGATCATCAATTAAATGAGAGTTTGATCAAAATCGCTCTTAGACTTGTTTAATCCTCCGTCTGCAATCATATTTTTAATTTTTTCGTCTGCAATATGGATTTTCTTTGTTCTGCTCAAATTTTTTGTTCTAGACTTTCAAAGAGTACGAAAAAATTGAGAGTTACTTGTCAATATCTCTAGTACATCACCAAATAGGTTTTTAGCTCAAATAAAATTTATATTTAATAAAAATTGAAATTTGAGCAAAATGAAGAAAAACGGAATTTGTTTAAAAATATATAGCAATATTAACAATAAGAGAATTGGGATTTCCACCTTCCTTTATTTCGAAGATTTTAAGAGAAATTTTTGAGAGCGAAATTTCGCTTGTGCCAAAAATCCAGATAGTAGACAGAAGGTTAATTTAAGTAATAAAGAAAGGTATCGCTTTTTTATGGACATATTACTTTATTTATTCTAATGTGTATCTGAACAATTCTTACCAAAAGCGACACGCTAGTATGATATTCATATTATTTTCAGCAGCGATGAGCAAATATTCGTCATTCTCCTCAGACGTAATCAATCTGTCTTTATCTCTGCAGTACTTTTTAACATTTATAAGCGTACCATCAATAGCCACGCAGTTTCTACTTGTTAAAGACACAATAATTATCCAAACGACGTACATAGCCGTTTTGAAAAATTCAAGAAAATTAAAGTACAAACGAAAAAACGCCTATTGAAGCGTAATACTTGAAGTAAGTGGCGAATAAACTGCGCATGCCCATGCATGCAGCTGCACTTTTCATCTCTTTTCCTTTTCTCTCCAATGAATAATTTATACATATTTCATAGTAAGTGCAGAAGGTGTAATTTGCAAAATTATTTTTAATAATGAACATTTTATTGTATAAATAATTCCGTTCTTTGTAGCTGAAATGCAATTTCAATTAATAAAGCATGTATATACATAATTGAATATTGAAAACAAAAAAGAAGACAAAAAGAGAAAATGCAAACTAATTATCGTTAAACTTTTTATATTTTGCACTTATTTTTTCTTTTTTCTCCTTTTCTTTTCAAATTTCTAATTATGCAAATTCTTTATTTTAATTGAAATTGCATCTTAATGCAGCTACAAAGAATTACGGAATTACTTATACATTCAGATGTTTATTAATAGAAGTAGAAGATTGTACAAGGTGTACTAATTTAAGTGATACTTTAAACAAAGAAAAAGAGTAATCACAAAGTTCAAATTTTTAACTAGAGCTCCTCGCGCAAACTTGATAAAAATCGTATTAAAAAACGAAGAGGTTAACTTATTTTCGCCGCTAAAGTCTGCCGCTTAATTATACGTTATCCAAAATAAAAAGACTTGTATATAATTATTTATTTATTCGAGAAATGAATCCTTCATGATCGAAACATCTCGAGACGAAGCGACGCATTGTTGCTCGACTAATCGCCGCGCAAAATATTTTGGAGCTCGACAATTTACCGCATTCGCGGATTTTTACGTATTTTACCGACCCCGTGTCGTGCGACTTCCGGGACGGCGCCAATCGCCAACCAGGTCCGGCTACACGAGATGGCGGACCGATGAACCCGATAGAGTCGGAAGTATGTACCCATGATGCATCACTGATTGTCAACATGGCGGACGTGATTGAAAGTGAGTAAACTTTGCGTTTATTTTCGGGGAAATTAATGGGGCAAGCGTCCGCGGGCGATCACGGCGATCGACGCCCGCGGAATCCGCGTTCCCGATTTAGCGGTTCGGCGGATCGCGCCGCTGCCAGCGCTTCCGTGCCGTCCGCAATCCCCGTTCGAACGGCGATTGGGTGCGGATCGGGTTTAAAATTTCAAAAATCGCCAACACACGATTCAAGCGGGATTCCGCTGTGAATTTCGCGTTCGGCGTTATCCCGTGGTTGAGTCCGACGGCGGAGTGCCTGTATGTCGCGCCGATCTGCAGCGTTGACCTGCGGCGACAGCCACCACGAGTCCAACCGCTCGCGCGGACTGTTTATCAAACATCTCCTCCTGAGTTTGGTTATGTCATCTCTGCTGTGCTGGAGCACGGTCGATATTCTCTCGCGAATTTGTCGTACCGCCAATTTGACGCTCTCGGAATTTTACCTTCGGACCGAAAGAATAGTTATATTTCCTTGTTGCCCGTAATTGGATTCTTGCTTTTATATTTTATCGCGAATACATTGACTATTGTCATGCAGTCTCAGCTTAGGTATATGCGTTTTTTTTTAATTTCTCAATTTTGTTTTTTGGCATAATATTAATTTGTATGACTTTTAGATATAATGTTGCTGATCTTTATCGTAATACAATAATATGTAATTATTGAAACAATTCTTACTTAATAACTTTGTAGATCATTAGACTACATGGATTTTATATCAGAAGAAATTATTTCTCCATTTAATATCGCATGTGCATGTAGTGATTTTGAACAAATTTGTTCAGGTGAATCTGTGGAAGCATTGTTATCCATAAAAAATGGTGGATATCCATCCATTGATGAAATCAAGACTGAGATTGAAGATGATACAATGGATATGGATGAGCAGCATAATTTGAATCACTCGGATCAGCAAATGGATACAGAAGAGTCAGAACCGATACCAGAGCTAGGACCTGCAGCTTTAGGTCTGCAAAGGGTAGGCACTCAGCCACCTTCCAAACCCAATCCACCTACACAACCGGTACAGGTATTGAATCGTAGAGGGATGCCAGCGAGAATTAGGAAAAAGAACAAATTGTTCTATGATGACATTTTGATCAATCATCCACATCACAGGTGAATTATTCTTTTCATAATTAAAAATAAAAATTATGATTAATTAGACAGGCAGTAAAATGATAATTGCAGTGCTAAACTTCTTTAAAGTCAGGAATTTTAATTTTCCAAGAAACTTGTAAAATTTCCTGATTTTTTTCTTGATTTTCTTGACTGTTTTCAATTTCCCTTCTTTCCAATTTTGTGATAGTAAATTAAACTGAATTAAATGATTTTTTTTTTCCAAATTCATTAATGTATAATAATGATGTTTATAGAATTAAGAAGGATCCTTCAGCTATAGATGCAAAACAATCCCCCAAAAAGATGATGCGGCCATCACCAGTGAAGAGGCAAACTAAGATGTCAACCACACCAAAAAGTACAAGTTCATCTTCGCAATCGCAACCAACAACTCCTGTAATGACTCCTATCAAGCAAGAGAAGGAGCCTGATAAACTGTCACAACTTACATCGCCGGATCGTAAAATAGGACAGAAAATTGGCATGAGATTAAGAAACTTGTTAAAGCTACCGAAGGCGCATAAATGGGTGTGTTATGAGTGGTTTTACAGCAATATAGATAAGTATGTATAAATATAATTATTGTATTTCTATTTTATCTATATTTATCTATACTTTTTAATATTATTTTATTAGTAATATTAATGAAATAATACAAAAAATATAGATTTTTATAATGATATCGGAGATATAAATTAGTTTTCCTAGTATTCCATATAATGTTTTTTCTTGCAGGGTGTTATTTGAGGGCGATAATGACTTCATGATATGCTTGAAAGAATCGTTTCCACAATTGAAAAGTCGCAAACTCACGCGCGTGGAATGGTGCAAGATTAGAAGGATGATGGGCAAACCGCGAAGATGTTCGCAGTCGTTTTTCGAGGAAGAGAGACGTGAACTAGAGAGGAAGAGGCAGAAAATACGAATGTTACAGCAGAGAAAGACAGCAGATATAAGCAGTTTCAAGGATCTACCATCTGAAATACCATTGCAATTAGTAATCGGTACGAAAGTGACAGCAAGATTAAGGAAACCGCAGGATGGTTTATTCACTGGAAGCATCGACGCTGTTGATACCAGTAATAATACTTACAGAATTACGTTTGAGAGAGCTGGACTTGGGACGCATAGTGTCCCTGATTATGAAGTTTTGGTACGTTTCTTGTTCTCTCCAAGGAAAATGTCTACGTTTATATTAATATACGATTTGTTTTAACTAGTCGAATGAATCACCGGAGACAATCAGTTTGACATCATTCTCCCAGAAGTTCAGACCACGGCCTTTGCAATATGCACCTTCATCACCATACATGATGAAGTTATCTCCGCGATTGACCAATGACCCTTTAATATCGAATGCATCCGTCTCCATTCCAAAAAAGACGAATACCGGTGGTACAGTGAATGGCTTTCCACTCAAATTACTTGAACTTATGGTCAAAGTGAATAAGATATTAACAACCAAAAAGAATAAAGTCAAGAAATTGAAAGAAATGAACGGAGAAGCTGAGAAGAGACGTTCTTTAGGCGAATCGCTTCCTCCCGATTTTGAAAAAAAATATGCAGGGTATAGCTAATTAAATACATAAAGAATTATGTTAATTAAATATATATATTTAAAAATATATTTTGTATATTTTTAATATATAATATAAATAATTTTTAATATATAAAATATATTTAAGAGACATTAAAATTATATATATATATATATATCTTACTTTTAATATATTTTTCTGTTGTTTTCAGAATTATTGTCGAGTTGGAGAGAATGAATGGAGCTCTCCAAGACTTTTTGAATGAAATACAAGAACTATGTCAGGAAATGGCGCCCGAACCTAGTGTAGCAGCGATGTTGGCACCGTCACATCTTCGAGAAAAATGCAAACAAGAAGCGGCAGATATGGTCGCTAAAAATAACGTAATGAACGATAAAGAACCAGGAAAAATGAATCAATTAGTAACCGATTTAACTGCGTTGATGTTACAAGTGAAAGTAAGATAAATGAATATTTTTATTGAATTTATTTTATTCCTCATCTAAAAAACATAATTTTCTTTATCGCAGAGCTTATCAGATTCTGATCGAAATGCATATGAGCTCAAAGTATTACAAGGTACTATAGAGCAGATAAGATCAAAACTCAGCCCACAGAATCAGCAAGTGTTTCAAAACTGTGTTGAAATTCACATGCAGCACATTCAAGTAGGCCTAGGACAAATGGGTCCTCTTACGCCGTTTATGGCGCAGAGAGTTTGAAGATGGAACAACTCGTAAATTCTCACCAAGTGTACAGTATAATAGACGATCACGTATCACGATATTTTTAGAAAGCAAGAAACTCTAACCTTGTATTTTCTCATCTTGTATAGATTATATTAATAATGTATTGCCATGTAAAGTGCATGTCTACACAATATACATATAAGATTTAAGCTATTTTGTATATACAGAATATATCAGTTCTTCAATTTCCTTTAACGATATATTCATGAGATACTGGCCTAGTTTACATCGTGCACTTGATGTACTGACTAATAATTTTCTATTAAATTATTTTATTTCAGCGATGTATTTAAGGATTGATGTACTAAATTAATTCAATATACATCAAAATGATTACTTAAATACACACATCATGTATATATTTACACGTATTGCTAAAATTAAGATAATTTAATAGAAAAAATTACTAATTAGTATCTATATCAAGTGCACGTTATAAACTAGACTACTTAGAGGAATTTGTGTACTGTTGGATAATGTTATTGAACATATTGAATATCTAAAAATGTTCATTTTTTTAAATTTTATGTATGCAAAGACTCGGATCGAAACATTTCGGTCTTAAATCCAACTTTTGATTCCAATTCTTTTACCGTAACGATTATTTCTAAGTAGCACACAGCGCTTACAAAGCGTTAATAAAGCGCTAAAAAAAAGCGCTTATAATCACTGTTTTAACGCTTTGTAAGCGCTGCTACTTGGCTCTATTTAGATTTCGATCTTTCTCAGTATTGGTAATTGTATACCTGTAACGGTCACGTTATCACTAAAAGAACTGAAATTATCCCGAAACTGAAAGCTGCGTAGCCTTTGACTATGATCATAACCATTCTTAAGCTTTAAATCATAATGTAAATTCAGTCTGAGTCTCTGAATGTATTATATTATTCGATTAGGCATAAATATAAAAGGCAACTTACTGTCAATTGCGATAGTATATGTGCAAATAGAAAAATTATATTCATTGAAATCTAAAATTCAGATTTGTATATATATATATGTATGTATACAGTCGATTTATATAGATAACTATATAATTTGTTATGAGAGAGAGGCTCTTCGCAATGCAAGTGTAATTAGAAGTTTCAACTAATTATAAAAAATTTATTGTCATAAATAAAAATGTTTTTAATCAATTTATATCTAAAAACCATTTATGCTGATATTCTTTTCACGCTAAAAAATTTGAATCACTAAATAATATGTTCTTTAATATAAATATTTGTATATTTATGTATAATTGTTCATGATTCGAATCACGTGTAATCAACCCAAAGAAAATATACTTTTTTGAATAAAATGACTAATTTTTGAAATAGAATAATTTCGTATAATTAAGTAAATATAACAAATGTATAAACAAAATAACAGAGTAAAAGATTGATACTTTATAAAGTGAATATTTCTTACCCTGAACATTCACTGATTATTGAATGTAATCTATTTCACAATACGTAAATTCTCTTTAAAACATAACGTAATGTTTATAGAACGTCAAACTTTTTACTTATTTTATGCACGATAAATAAGTTATGAAATTTGTTTTGTAAGATATCAGGC
>Ga0157364_1000117_pt1 | contig 36307 bp, 13 predicted proteins | sample AttsexASBM2_FD_111476 | JGI IMG/M metagenome (GOLD analysis project Ga0157364, IMG submission 111476) | Fungus gardens microbial communities from leaf cutter ant in Ribeirão Preto, State of São Paulo, Brazil - Atta sexdens ASBM2 | ecosystem: Host-associated > Fungi > Mycelium > Unclassified ...
ATATTATTGATAAAGTAGTTCTTTGATATGCAAATAACGTAAACGTAAAATTCTCTAAGTTTTAAGCCTGATTAAGCCGTTCACACTTAACGAACTATCAAAGATAATGCCTTTCTAGCGTCATAAAGAGAATTCTAATATGCAATTATATTGAAGATTATATGGCATCTTGCCAGTATTAACCTAGAAGTTTACGCGAATAGCAATCTCTTACTTCAGTTAAGCTCTGCTTTATCTAGCATTACTGCTAAAGTTGAAATAAATTGCAAGCCCGTGATTTGCGCTTTGAAAGTACTCGTGAGGTTTGTCATAAGTTTACAATTTTTTACATTATATTATACTACTTTTAAGACTTAATACTTCCTACTTTCAGTAGTTTTATGAATTTTTACGTTTAATTTTTTATGATTTATATGGACATCAAGTATTCGTATTGCGGTATTCAATGATTGTATCCGGAAAATAAGAGCGTGACTAAACCTCTACGTGTGGCTATGGATAAACCTCTAGATTGAGAACTCCATTTCCAACATCGATACCGATGCCGAAATTCAATAAGGCCGCGTAACTGCAAACGGGCTTTTATACAACATCACTGTGGTTTCTCTGGCGCGCAGCCAAATTTTGGATGCTACATGGCGAAAATTTCACCGCTTTCTGTGGAATAGCTCACTAGCTATGATCTCCCGAGAGGAATCGCCCCACGGTCGAATAGCCACAATATCGATGGATCTCTCCTCGCCGGTTAATTCTAGCTTTTTTTTATTTAGTCGCATACGGGCGATACGGGATTAATTATCGATAACGAGGAACCGCTATTAATTACAAGAGATAAGCAAGGACAATTCGAATGTGCTATAATTCATTGGAAATTGAGTCCATTTCGCTCAATTAAACGTCATCTTAAAAGCATAATTGTTATATTTTCATTTAAACCAATAGAAAAAATTCAAAATAAAAATTCAACATACAAAATTCGCTGTTTACTTATTAAGTTTAATGAATTCTCCTAGAAGTTTACATAAAAACCAATGTAACCATTAATATTTGCAACAGGAAATAGATAAGTATAAGGGGCTTAAATATATGAGAGGATTAACTCCTCAAGCATATATTTCTGTCGGTTCACACATCTATTTATGTAAAGCAGATGTAATAGAAATTGATCGGATCAGCTTGTAATACATCCGGAAACGGAAAATGCATGCAGGCATACGATCGCGAATTTCAACTATTTGCGGTTAGTCTACGTCCCATAGCGGGAGATGTGCAATACTCGCAAGTGCTTTATCAATATAATATAACTGTATCGCTCTACAAAAAATATTGCCGATTGTAATCACCGACGCAGATATCGCTCACTGAATCGACCTGCAAATAACAAGCACGACCGAATATGAAAAACAGACGAGGAGTTAATAACCGAGGTTATCGAGTGAAACCGAGAAAAAGGCACAGATCACGCGATGCCGCATGATAAAATGGCGATTGGTTGGTAAAAGAGAGATATATATTCAATTTGGTAGCACGATTTCGACGGATAAAACAGCATGTAAAATGCCACACGCACAAGCTAATGTATCTATTATCCAGGCAAATGCAGTAGTCATTGCTAAATTCGTTCCACGCTGCACTTTCACGCGGAAAGGTAATTTTTTTGCCGAAACATCCATCTCGTCACATTTTAACTTTCAACTCACTCGTTAATTAATTTGCTGTTTGCGTTGCACGTTGTTATTCCACGCTGCTCGCAATTTTTTCATCTAACTCACGAGCGAATCTGCTAATAACCGCATCGAGAGAGAACACGGTAACAAAAATATTATCCTATCAAATGAGAATTTTCAATCTGTGTGATAAGTTTGACAGTATTGTTCTCATGGTTATGAATACGAACAGTTTTTAGAATTAATTTTGCTTCAACAATAGGTTCAAAGGTTTTCGTACATTCTACATAATTAAACATTACGTATGATATATGTGAAATATAACAACTGATATTTGTTTAAAAATTGATGAATAAAAATGAAAAATGCCACGAATAAACAATATTGTAGCGAATTTATCCACTACATTTTCAAGTACTTGTGGTATTTCTTATTTTTATTTATTAAATTATTACCTAACTCTTTTTGAAAAATTATTTTGTACATGATATTGTCAACCATACTTAGATGTGTGTTATAAAATTTTTCAAGAAAATGATTTAAAAAAGATTCAAAAAAATTATTCGATAGTGTATTTGCGATATAAATTCTTATCAAAAATTTTATTATGTCTAATATATAAATGATGTTTTATTTTGGAAAATATTTTATTATTTTATTATTTTAAATATTATTTTATTATTTTAAATATGATCATTATGAGTTGATAGGATCAACTCCCAACAATAGGATGATTGTGATATTGTAATAATAGATATTTAAATAAAAATACATTTTGGGTTATTTTTATCAAACACATAAAATGTAATATTAATTACTTTATGTGTTTGATAAAAATAACCGTAAAATTTATTCTTCATTCAAATATATTGTTATATCATAGTCACTTCACTGTTGTCACAAACCATAGGAACCTTAAATATTTCTCAATACGATTTTACAACATAAACATAATTAAAACGATGAGAGTCATTGCACGTAAATTCCTATCAGACGCAATATTTCTTTAACTTTCTATCTGATATAATTTCTCGCTTGTTAGATCGGAACAAAAGCTTTCATAGAAGATAACGGTCATTATTTCACTACACAATAAATGCGTCTCCGGAAATTGTGTTTCGCTTTATGAGATCGCGGATATCGGTGTATTACCGCGATAATACTAACTAAGGTCGTAAATATTCGACGGATATCGCACGTGGAAAGTGAAATCAACGAGACGCGCAACGGGTCAATGCGCCTTCACGCGTGCATGGACAGGAAGATTCCGCGATGTGCATGTGACAGGTCGCAGATATAATGGGCATACAGGAAGAAGTGCATAATGACAATGTTGCGCACCTGTACAACGCGACGTGACCTTATCTCGCAGAAAGTGTTGGTCTGACTTTTACCTACATGCGTACATGGCCGTTGCATCGCGACGCGATTATATCAGTCCAACTTTTGAAACTATTCAAGTACACGCACGAATATGGCTTTTACATAATCATAATTACTATGATATCTCGAAATTAGAAACATCATTCTGTAGCTTAATTCTTTGTGGATCGGCGATCCCGTTTGAAACACCTTCCTATATATTTTATAAACAACTGTTCAATTTTTATTAAACTTGGCCTATGAAATAATTTAATAATACCTTATTCAAATCTGAGATAAAAATTAAATTTAAAATGATAAATTTAATATGGCGAACAGAATTTTAAAAAAATAATTTGATTATCATAAAACTTAATTTTAGAGAAAGTTTTTAATTGCAAAATATAAGTTTTTAATTACAAATATCAAGTTTCCAATTTCGTTTTGTTCGAAAGTTCTCAGTGTACACTATTAATATTGATTTCCAAACTGTGATTATTCAAACTATGATTATTATGAACTCTGTAACACTAAAGATCTTCCTTCATGGAGATTATTATCCCTTTGAAATTCGATACTTTCATGTTACACATTAAAATACCAAGAACTCCTTGAAACCGAATTTTTCATTGATTTAGATTTTTTAAAATTTAAATTTTAGAATTTTGAAATCACAATCGAATTCGTTGAAAACTTTTTAAAAAGCAAGATCTTCCATAAGGTACTTTGTTAAAAAACTCTTATCTTCAAAGAAAAAAATAATTGAATACAAATCAAAAAAGGCAATAAACACCCATAAGATTAAAAAAAAGATTAAAATAATTTAAAAAATAATTAAAAAATAAAAATATACGTTCAGCACCAAAACAAACAATAATTGTGCGGTTTAACTTTGTTAATCTGACAAATTCTTTAACACTAGAAGTATCAAACGTTTCTTACTCACTAAAAAGGGACCAAGAATAAAAAATTACAGAAATTACTTAAAAAGTAATAAAATACCAAATATTTCAACAGTAAAAGACATAATTATTGAGAAGTCAAAATATTTGAGAATTATATCTTTGATATAAGAAATATAATTTTTTAAATATTAATTTAAAGAAAAATAGAAAAGATCAATAATGACTCAGTACTAATGTTAAGTAGCTGTGTCGGTGAAACCTATTACAATATTTACATGAAAACTAAATGTGCTAAAAAATCTTTTGTGCATAGCTAAGATCTTGTTTACAGACGAATACACATCCAAAGAACAAGACGCGGTTAATGCAACGAAACTTATGAGTACCGACATTCCAAAAGTTTCGAGTGCCACGGAGGCATTTAACAACTGCTAAACTTTCAGTCTCGAAAGTTAAAAGTTTCTCTGTCGCCGCAGTCGGCACTTTAAACTGAATCTTATGCGATTCACGTCATCGCCGTGTGAAATGACATACTTTGAATGTCTCGCTCACGACATTTGACATTATCTTTGCCTAAACTCCTTTCAATCCCCTCTTCATAATTATTGCATGATATTTTTCGTGTTGAATAAAAATCTGCACTACACTTCTTATAATATCCATTCGAAGCATTTCGTTAATGCTTTTACTGTGATAGTGAAATTTCGGGATAACTAATGGAACTTAAGTACATCGCGCTTATCCAGATTGCGCTTCCGCTTCCCGTAACGCACGTATCCCTCATATACATGCACGGTGCAAAAAACTACGCTAAGAAATGTTGGCAACTCAGCGGAGCGGTAGAATAGAAATCCTATCTTACCATAACCGTCATAATGTGACGACGTTCTATCCGGACTATCATGGGATATCGCGAATCGTTAATATATGCGTTATTCATAATTATACGTTCACAACGGCAAAACACGAGAGAGAAAGAGAGAGCACCGCATCAAACTTGAGAGAATGGGTCAATGGTCTGTGAATCGGTGGCAAGATAGGAGTTCGCAATAGTCGTTTCGTAACGGTTACGTCGTCGCGTTGCACTTCATGACACGCCAGTATACCTATTATCTCATGATCGCGAGAACGGAAATGTTTTTGAGAGTACGTGTGTATCGAAACTGCGCGATTCTCGCTATGCAAACTCGCTGTGCACGATTGCGAAACGATTATTTCAGACATTGTTCAGACCGAATCGAAATGGCTAAGGATTATTTGCTTTGCAATAATGGACGCGAGAAAGGCAATAAAAGTAATTGTTTTATGAATTTATAGGCACCTGTTATTTGCGTGACAATAATCCTATATCAAAATAGATGACTCACAATATAGTCAGAGAAACGAAACTTTAAAGTGGAATGAAGTTTTAGTCATTAATGAGAAATCTTCATGGAAAGCGTGACTTTTCTGAAGTATCTAAAAATTTAGCCATATACAGATCTAAAAATAATTTTATTGAATTACCAAAATAATTTTATAAGATGTTCAAAAAAAATACTAAAAAAATTTTAACATTCTAACTGGTTTAAGCGTCTTACATATATTTAATATCTAAAATTATTATTTATATCTAGCTTTTTTAGATACTTTAATAAAACCGTTTTCCATATTGTCGTAATTTTAATTGAGAAAAATTCTAATATATTTTAATTTATATCATATACGAAAATAAATAAATTCAATTTTGTTTGCTTTAAAGTAAAAGTGTGTATGATACTAAGTAAAACAATCGTTTATTAGCATACAATGTACCACGTTACGCAATGCCATTCTGACATTATGTTTTACATTAGCTACGGAATAATCGCCGTTTGGAATAGTAACGATATCTTTGCTTATCATGTTTCCAGCTATTATAACTTTAACGCATTACCTTCCGCAGTTGCACGAGAAGACACTAAAGGGTGTAATAGAGATTATTTGCGTCCCTAAATTTCTAAAGTGATATCTCGAGAAATAATCAAAGATAAAAGAGTATCAGTATTTTACAGAGAATAATACAAATAGTAATGACAACTGTGTAAAATTCGCCATCTTGATTTCATTATTGTAGCTCTTCAAGATATTACTTGGCAATATTGAAATTCGCGATGGAGGTTTCACGTTAGATACATATCTCTCTCGATTTTAGTAGATACTTCGGAAACGGCAATGAGATCATGTATTCACGATATAAGTGTTTAAAGTACGACGTTATAGTAATTTTCATGCAGATTAAAAATAATATCTGCAAAGGGGGGCAACAGTGGCAATTATGGATAGAAACTATTCTCGCAAGAAAGGTAAATTGTATTGTTCTTTTCACGATGTAAGTAAGCGACAGGTAACCCAAGAGCGTCGTACAGTAACGAAAGTATTACGCGATGGTCGAGCTAATTTCTGCCACCATTTGAAAATTAAACGGCAGAGAAAATATTTATGAGCACTTTACTAAATTAGCTCTGCTAAAGATCCCGGTGTATTGTATAAAATGGGTAGCGGGTTGGACACACCCATTGTAAGCGTGATGACAAGACAACGTCTGTAAAAACCGTATTTATTCAAGCAAATTGCAATCGTAGACGCGCGTACGAAATTAATTATTACGAGAAAAAGAAATTATAGAATATATTAACTTATACATACAGATTTTTATTAAACGAGAAAATTCTCCACGATTTTAATATAATCTTATACACATGTGTTACAATCCAAAGAATTAGAAGTCTGTACTAAACTAAAATACATTAAAAACGCTTTTTTCTTCACATATATATCTCTGGGAAATTGATTTTTAATCGGAAAATTGATGTTTAAAATTTGAAAAGGAAGATTATTAAAGCTCTTTCTCATTTTAATATCTTGATAAATTTCCCACGTCACACGAAATCGGAAGCATTCGAATTTGCGAATAAATCAAATTATAGCTGAGCATTTCTCTATTTTCGATTGCTCGCAGGAGATTGCTGCTTAAGATAGTTAGCGGCAATTCGCTGTGCTGCGAGGTGAACTCGATTTATACCCTGATATAGTCGATCCGTAACTCTCCGTAATTTCGTGCCCGTCGACAAATATCGTTAAATTTCGTGGAAACATGTATGTACGAACTCACCTGAAGACGCTCTCGTCGTAAGATAGCAGAATGCGTACTGGCTGGCTGATGCTACGTTTCTTTACTTCGTGCGCTGGCTCGATGTGTACGTCGTGAATTATCTGCAAAACAAAGGGGGAATTTGATTAGCGTTTGCGTAGAATATCAGAAATATCATGTAGAACATCACGTAACTTCTTTAATCAGAGTTTATTAATAAATATATATTAATAAATAGATCGTAAAGTATATAATGATCGAAAAATAATTAAAATTGTGAGTGCTCGAGATATGCCACAATTACATGTATGCTGTTTGTACAAACAGCAAAATAAAATGAACGCATCATGCTGAATGCGTCATATGTTTGAAATCATACTGATCGAAGTACTTATACAGATTTATTCAATTTTCATAAATAACAAATTTTATAAATGTACTTCTACTTTACTCTAAAGAACATCCTGATATTATTATCTTACTGATATGGGATTATTTTCATTCACGATTGTATAATTGTTTTTATAATTGATGTTGATGCCATCAATTTGTTTTTGCAAATTCCTATTATGCTAAAAATAAACATAATACAAATACGCAAATAGCAAATTTCTGTTTCTTTCCAATACCTCAATTTATATAATGCTCTCTTGGTGAATTATTAGTTATTATAAAGCATACTTATAAAGGACACTAGGCAACTCAAAAATTCAAAAAATTCTGAAACTTTGTGTGCAAGAATAGTTTATCCGTAACACAAAACTATTTTTTGTTCGTGTGAAATTATAGTTTTAGGAGTTGAAATACCATTTTAAAAAAAATCGATTTTTTCCTTTTGAAGCGAACATCATCGAAACTATAAGAGATAGAAAAAAATTCCAGAATGAAAACTGAATGGTTTCAAGATTGAATGATACTTTAAAACTATAATAAAAAAAAATTTTTTTTAATTATTTATTTTATATCCCCTCATCCCTATTTTAAAAAATTTTTTAATTTTTATATAACGGAAATTAAAGAGCATTTTGTGCTGAAAACAATGTATATTATAATTATGTTTCGAAAAATCATTTTTCAAATATAAACAATGTATATTATAATTATGTTCCGAAAAATTATTTTTCAAATATAAACGTCTATGTATACTACATGTTTCGTACGTATTCATTTCATACCGCGTTGGCGCGAAATAGCGTGAAAGACAAATACAATACAATCTATCAGCATAGTATCAGTACAGCAGCAAGTATTGAAATAAGAGATTTTATATAACAACAACAATAACAACAATAACAACAACAACAACAACAACAACAACAACAACAATAATAATAATAATATGTGTCAAATATAAAACCAGTCAAATTTTTATGATATAAAGGAATATAATATATATAAATAATATAATATATATAAAGGAATGTACAAAATACTTGTGATAATTAAAAATCTGAATAAAAAAATTATTATTTTTATAAAATATCGTTTATTTACTTTTGCCTTTTGATAGAGTAGCTAGTCCTAATGTACTTAAAAAAAAATTATATCAATTATTAAAATTATATCAATTATATAATTCCGCATGAACAAAAAATAGTTTTGTGTTACGAATAAAATATTCTATTTGCATACAATGTTTCAGAATTTTCTGAATTTTTCAATTGCCTAACTTTCCTTGTAAGTCCTTGAGCATACGTCGCTATAGCAGAAAGAAATTGAAAAACTAATATATATTTGATTTGCAAATCATATGATAAATAGGATGTTGTATGAAATTCTATTTTTTAAGGTTAAATGGCGCTTATATTAATATTCTTATATTAAATTATATTGATATTCTTAACTATTTTGCAAACCGCACGATAAGATTGTGCATGGAACTCTATTTTTTATCATTAAATGATGCAAAGTAATACATTGATAATCTTGTCTAACATTTCGATTTACATTTGATAATACGGATATGTTTAACTCCCGACATTAATGTACATTAATAAGATAATTATTAATAAATGTCTCTAATATATATTGATAAGATTATCTCTAATAGTGACATAATAATGCAATATTTAAATCGTAATTTATATGAATTTTAGGAATTTTTTTTCAGTTATAATAAAAAAATTACCAATTAAAAAATTTAGAGATGTTTTATTCATCATTTGAAATATTAAAAATGATTTTTATATCATTAAATATTAATTTTTTCTCTAAAAAATAGAACGATGTTTGTGGCTCCTCGCCACTGACATCTGTCGATTATGTTATAAGATAGCGATCGTTCATTAATTTCAAACCAAAAAACCAAAGTTTTTCTTCAATTTTGTATAATTATTTTCTGGATGTCCTAAAAAAAATTTTTTTAAGAAAAGTGAAACACTAATTTTTTTGCAATAAAATGTTTCAGAATTTTATCGTGAAAATCACAATTTCTTTTCAAAGTTGTACAAATTTTCTATTTTTTGCTTTTTTCTAATTTTTTAGTTTATCCAGAAGATAGTTGTATAAAATTGAAAAATTTTGGTTTTTTTGGCTTCAAATTAATAGAACGACTGCTATTTTATACATAATCAACAGGTGAGGTGCCAGAAACATCTGGTCTATTGTTTAAAGAAAAAATTAATATTTAAATGATAAAAGTGATAAAAATTGTTTTTAACATTTTAAATGATGAATAAAACACCCCTAAATTTTTTAATTGGTAATTTTTATTATAACTGAAAAAAATTCTTAAAGATCATGTATTTTTCGGCCTCTTAAACGAGGTTCCTTAAATAAAGATAATTAAAATTAATATAAATTACGATTTAAATATTGTTACATTATTATATCGCTATTATAAATAATCTTACCAATACATACAAACATTATAGCCATTTGTTAATGATTATCTTATTAAGGTAAATATTAATGTCGGAAGTCAAACACATCCGCATTATCAAAGTAAATCGAAACATTAAACAAGATTATCAATATTACTGTGCATCATTTAATGTTAAAAAATAGAATTCCATGCACAATCGTGCAATTTGCAAAATAGATGATCAATGTGACTCGACGTTATTTAATCTTTAAAAAATAAATTTTAATCTTTAAAAAATTTCATGCAACATTTTATTTATCGTGCCCAGACACTTACAAGGAAGGCAATTCAAAAATTCAGAAAATTCTAAAACGTGTGCAAATAGAGTAGAAAGGCAAATACAATACAATACATCAGCATAGTATCAGTACAGTAGCAACTATTAAAATAAGAGGTTTTATAATAACAACAACAACAACAACAACAACAACAACAATAATAATAATAATAATAATAATAATAATAGTGTGTCAAACCTAAAAAGTCAGTCAAATATTTTTATGATATATGTATATAAGGAACACTTAATATAATTTAACAAAATGCTTAAGATAATTAAAAACAAAGTATGAATAAAGAAATTATTATTTTTATAAAATATCATTCATTTACTTTTGATAGAGCAGCTAGTTCTAATGTACTTAAAAAAAAAACATATATCAAGTAATCAGTAATTCCGCACGAACAAAAAATAGTTTTGGTATGGATGGACTATTCTATACTTGCACACAAAAGTTTCAGAATGTTTTGAATTTTTGAATTGCCTAGAATTCTTTGTTAGAAGGTAATAGATATGTTTTCGACTTGCGAAACATGAAGAACTTGAGAATAATTATGCTCGTCTAAATCAGAAAGCTGTAATATCTTGAATCACGAAATTCAGAATTTAGTTTGGATAAAGAGTCATGAATGCTCACATTTAAAGTCCATTCCGCGCCATAATTAGTCGTAGAAAGTTGAATTTGTTACTAACAGATCTTAATAGAAGACGCGCTAACTATATTGAATCATGCCTGGTATTATACCAGCGGTGCGTGAACCTGATACGCTCTTCGACGATGTTCCAGGTTGCGAATTCTACGATGCGGAGGCTGCAATCTCGCGCTCGCAGGAATAGCAGCTTGCGGCAAAGGCCGCAGCCACGTTTACAGAGGTTATAAGAGGGAAGAGACAGGTGCATAAACTGGGTATAAGTTCTAGTTAACTTCAACACCGTCGGGTTTCAGTCAGAAGTTGCAAGCGATAGAGCCATAGAACCAAAAGGAGGTAATGAATAGACGGGCGTGAAGAGAACTTAAACAAAGTGACGCGCCACAACGAATAGCATTGTTCACAACAGGATATGAGAATTCATCGATTAATATATTAAAATTTCATTCTAAACATTTATAAGAACAAAAAAGGAACAATAAATCAATATATTACATTAATAAATTTAATAATTCGATCCAATTATGAGGCATTAAAAATGAAACATTTATCGATATAATAATGATTAATTCGCTACTTTAGTAACAAGTTTTCGTCACAGAAGAAGAATTTGATTGGCGGATGGTCACGACACTTCGTTTAATAGAGCTCTATGTAATCGAGGTAGGTCACCGTTACCTCATTGCAATGGGTGTGCTTGTTAGAAATGCAATTATGCGAAGATCCACGTTAAGTTTTAATCCGATCCACTTTTATACTTGCGGAGAGTTTGCGTCCTGCGCGGAAAGCTTCTTAGTGATAATGCGATATCTTAAGAGGATAGGAGTGGCATTAACTGCGCCAGCCAAGGAGCGCAGAGAGGACCACGAAGACCGGATCGAAGGTCGAAGTTAAGATGCAACGGCGCTCGAGTATCACGTATATAGAAGATAACGGTAGCTAAACCACGCACACTCCATCGTAACTTACAAACCACTCTAGCGAATAGTGCTCTCTTAATTATCAAACTTTAGACCGCTCCTAATTTCTATCCTTATACCCGTGGTCTATTCAGTAATATGACGGGATGCGCGTGCCAGTGTATTGTTCTTAACCAAGAATTATTTTTAACGTAGATTTTATAACGCTACATTAAAGTATTAAAACATTTTATATGTATATTTATTATGTGTATGTTATTATGTATGTTTATTATGTGTGTATTAAATCATTAAACTAAAAGTTTTACATAATAATTAATTTTAGTTTTTAACAATATCATTCACATTTTCATAAAATTAAATTAACTATTTTAGATAATAATTATGTGAATTTTAATTAAATTAATATTCATTAAATTAAATTACACTTTGAGTTGATAATGGCTGCATGAGAGGTTTTAAAATATATTGTTTATTGAACACACACTTATAAGATAACAATGTAAAGATAATTTATATTAACAATGGCAATCAGTGAAATATTAATTGTGCGATTATGTTATGTAGGCATATGCTGCCTCTGCGTTAAAAAAGAATTCAATAAACGTATTTAGAACAGTGGAATTATCATCAATTTAATTACCTGAGAACTAATGGAAAGGAAATGCCAAGATTAAGCAAGTGGACAGTTCAGGTGGACAGTTCATGATGAAAAACAAGAAGATAAGATAGAAATCTACAAATATCCTGTAGAGAAATTCTATAAGCCTCATCCATCTTGGTTATTGACCTTAATTCAAGAGAAGGCAGTCGGCATTAAGATGATTTCCACAGAGAATCGATATTTTCCAGTGCTACGTCCACTAGTGGTTGTAAGGATAGTAATGATGGAAATGGTATACTAGCAAGCTCCATGAAACAATATTATTGAAGTAGTTACAGCTGTATGATAGTCTGAGAAATATCATTCCTAAAATAACTAGAGAATTATTAAGAGAAATATTACTCGAATATAAAATTAAAAAAGGAGAAAGAAAAAAATAATATATATGCACAAACATATAATAATATGTATGCATAAACACGACTGCGTAATAATGAACGTAAATTAAAATCTTCTTCTAAAATTATACTTCCATATATTTGTAAAAAAAATTGAAGAAATATTTATAACATAATAATCGTTTCACATGCAGTTTAAAAATATATTTAATTAATTTCTTTTTTATTTGCAATAAAAGTTTGTTATTGTAAACTCATTATTTTTTAAGATCGCCTATTGCTATGTATCTTTTTTTAAAATCCTAATTAATGATATACTGATTAAGTGTAGGGATGTTAAAAAGATTAAACGGTTCCATAATTCATTTCAAACAAACATACTTGCCTATTACTTTTCAGGAATAGAGAAACTACTGTATTTACTTATTCGTGAATTTCTATAACTGACTTCAAGCAGTGATGTTTAATTATTCACATTTCAAGAATTAAATTATCTGTGAGCGGACAAAAGCATGAAATATACAATGAAAATGTGTAATAATAATATAGCGTATCTTTCGCTGTATTTATTGGGACAGTATAAATTATTATAACTTATCATTTTAATAACAATTTTTAATTACAAAAATATTATATATTTTGCAAAAATAAGATAAAATATTCAATATATATTTGCATAGCCATATCTCCTTCTCTGGATGAGAAAGAACCTCGATGCACTTCGATTTATTATATATCTACGCTTCGAAATAGGGACGGGGGGATGAAGAGATCGTGGAAACCGGGCAGGTGGGCAATTTCCGTGGTAGCCGTCTACCGTGATATACCCGTCTCTTTCCGGTCATACCACATTTACACGCGGCCCAATGGAAATTTTGTGTTTCCTACATGTCTCTGCATTTTTGTAGCATTTTTATGCTCGTCCTTCTCCCGATGGAAACGTAAATAACCCAACCGATTCATCCCCTGCCTTGAGATTTATTCTGACACGCCTCATCAAATGGTGAGAGATGAATTGTTGATTATTACCATCCGTGAGTATACCGATTCGCGGTCGGATCGTCTATTTTCAAACGCTGTTCCATTTAGACACATTTGCATGATGCATAATTTAGCTTCGTACCCATTCTACGTTTAATTTTTAAAGCTTCAGTCAATCTAAACTTTAATTTTTCACATACGATGACACATGTGCACATACGATGCAGTTTACCTAGATAACAGCACAACAAAATAACAAAAGCATTTAAAAAACGATATAACAAATTAATGGGATCGCTTCCTCACTTTAAAAATGACATAATCTAAAAAATTAAATTTTCTACAAAAAGGAAAAAAAATATTTTTCAACTTGATGGAAAATATTTGACTAATTAAATAATATCGGCAAAAATATAATCTTAATTTCTTTACCAAATTTTTATCATTTTTGTTTTACAATTTAAAAAAAAAATATCCTTTTCTGTTGATTTTTTACCATTTTTTCAAGCCATATTTTTTTAAATGACATTTCGACGATTTTTACATTAAGTAGAATTCTTTTTTGATGATTAAGAAGATAATATTTACCTAATTCATTTATGTTAATAACTCGAAAACAAAATTTCTTTTAATTTATTATTTAATTTTTGAAGAGAGCGATATGTAAATCTCAAATATCATACTAATGTAAGACCACGATTCTATTAATGATAATGAAGTTTGATTTCCCATATTTTTAACAATTTTAAATATATTTGCTTGAAAAAAAATCATGACGACAGATTTAAGTTATGGATCGTGCGCACGAATCTGTTCGGCGAGTTTTTGAAACGATCTGTTTCTGAAATCCGACGTAATGTTATGCTGTTTCTCGAAGTACTGTGAATCGCTCGGTCATCCATTCAACCAGCGAGGTTGAAAAAGAGATTGATCTACGGCGGAAGTTGTGCGCGTGAATTTGAGGACATTATCTGATCGCATGGAGAAAGTAATTTATGGGAGTAGTTTAGCTGTGCGCGATAAAACAAATTCCACGTGGAAGAATGAACCGAAGAGCGCGATCAAATTCTCGAGATTCCCGGAATCCTTTATTCTGAGTTCTACATTTTAACAGCTTTAATTAACTCGATGTAGTCTTCAAGCATCAACGATTGATCATTGTTATTAGAATGTAATGCGTAATTAAATTCTTTGCTGTATCAGCAATATAATTGCGTAAAATTTCAGCAATGCAGATAATTACAAAATAATAAAGTTGTAAGTGTTTTTGTGAAGCTAACATGCGACAAAATTTGGAACTAATAAAATTCTATTTATTTCCTAAAAAATATAAAAGATTTTAATGTTTCAAAAGAAATTTTGAAGATTAAATATAAAAAAAATCGACATCCAAAGATATAGATTGTTAACGTTTTTGTATAATATAAAAACTGGTAATAATTTACTTATTTTATGGGAATATATTTGAAACATGACGCTTTTTGATTTTTGTTATTTAGAATACTTAAAAAATGTTAAATTAAAAAAAATTTTTTAATACATGAAAAAAATTTTTTAATACATGATAATAAATTAAAAACAATAAGTTATAAATTAAAAACAATAAGTTAAAAATTCATAATAAATTAAAAATTCGCTAAAGTACACTACAATTTAAATACAAGTTATTAAAAGTAATCAAGACACAGAATAATATATATAATTATATATATATATATATAATCAATATAATTTTACAAAATAATTCATGAAAATGGACGATTTGCCTTTTCCAACAAGCACGGACGAGAAAGGAAAATAGACAAAGTTTGTCTTATCAAGAAACAATGCTGATTCTCGTCAATTAATGGAACGCACGAACGAGAGATTAAATGAATTCTGTTATTTTATCATTTGTAACTAGTTGCTCTTGAAGAGCCAAGATCTTTACCAGTCGCACCGACTTCCTCTTCCGTTTACTCTGATTGTCAGAAGACAGCTCCAGCTCTTGAACTTTGAAAATACGTTGGAGAATAGCTTCTGTGCTGCAATGCCGTCAACAGTGAAATAAACTTCGTCGTTTATATCTTACTTCATCGCACATATCTTAATGTGCGCAAATGATAAAACTCTGTCGCGCATAAATACATTAGTGTTGACAAGAAATTAACGACAAAGATATAAGATTAATGCTCCAAAATAATTGATATTGGTGAGAGAGCAGCGTGAGAAATATTTAATAAAATTATTCACATATAAATTTAACTAGAAAGATTAGGATGTAAGAATCATAGTTCAATATCGAGACAAATTGATGTTCTTGCCATGAAATTCCCTTCGGCGGAAGATTGGACCAGAGAAAATAAAGGAAAAGACACGTCCCTTTGAAATGAGATTTAAGAGAATCGAGAGACGATAATCCTATTTCTACCGCGCGCAGGCTCGGCAAAAGATTCCTCGTACAATAAGTGGGTGGTTACGGCAGTAGGGAGTTCGAAACCGGACTAATTGTCGACCGAGACGAGGTAATTCTCCGCTTGATTCTACGGACGTCGCGGCAGAAACCTCGTAATTGCGATCCACTTCACTTTTTCACCCCTGTTCCACCCCTTCGCGTCACGACAAATCGAATAGGCCGATTTCCATCAGTCATCATCAGGCCTGTCCAATAGCGAATAATACCAGACGCCAGACAAGACGCGCAAGTACGCGGAATTATGCGCTCGAGTTTCTGTCATGATCATAATGCTGTGCAATGGGAGCTGTCCGAAACACCGCAAGCATTACCGCAGTCGCGACGCGAATTGGAACGTGCCAGTCGGCGTAATACATCAATTCTGCTTTTACACTGCGAACAGCACTTAGCTCGGGAAAATATATGCCATACGATATCGCATCCGTTGAAATACGTGTTCAGTAGTTTCGGGTGTCACTCGATCCGGCATATCTGAAAACGAATCTCCAGAGTTTATTGTTGTGAAATACGGTTGACGTATCGCGTTACCTGTTTTAATCACACGTTTCGCAGAATGCAGTTAAGCGTGGAACTTTCGCATTTGATGTGCCTGGCTTTCCCATTAAAAAAAAATAGTATCTAAATTAAAGAAACTGAAAAAAAAAAAACACGAAGAGTTTTATGGAGTATAATTATCGAACATAGCGAGTTTTTTAATCGTAAAATACTATTCTGATAACAACATCTTTGAAAAACTTTAATATACTTTAAAAATTATGAAAGTTTGATTATATTCATTAAAAGTACAGTTAAAGTATAGTGCAGAAGAGGTGAGGCAAACCAATTATCTCATTGTATAAGCGAATTGGAGGCAGTAATGAAACATATTGAAAGATCTTTCAGAGCAAGATATTTCTCTTATAACAAAAGAATTTGATCAAAGGCAATATTAAAGGAAATATTAAAGTCTCGTTATTTATGAACATCATGATACTGTAGTAAAATAACATACACATAAAATCAAGTTTATATTTTCTGATGCATGAAAATCTTCTGATTTTACAACAAAGTTTCTAGGATAGAGCACATATACGCGATAGTTACAAGCTCGTCAATATTATGAACATGATCAAAGTTTAATTTATGCTTATAAGCTTCACTATCAAAAGAGTTAATCAATATTCATTGATATGCATATCAAATTACATACTATGCGAACACAAGATCTTGCTTCAAATTTTTAACAAAACACTTTCAATCTTTCCGATTTCTCTGTATTTCCATATTATGTTTAGCAAGAATTGGAGCACGTAAGCAGTTGATTAAAGCAACCAGTTGGTTAAAGCAAGTAGTTTTATATTACACATACGTAGATGCTATTGGTTGTACGTGGAATCTTCTACTATTGGGAATACGGAAGAGAGAAGGCGTCGTTTCGGAATCCCCCTTGTGCCGATGTCTGCAGAACGTGGGTATCATGTAAAAGCATTCCGGCGAAACTAGATTCTCCGCAGTCATAGCTTATTTAGGAAGCGCGAGGTCGCACTCGAATAGGTATTCAAAAAAAAAAAGGATACATCGGATATCTTTTGTTAAATTTAAAATTCAGGAATTTCATCAACTTTCAGAGCCAGCAATCCACGCATTACCGTTACAATACTAGTACGATATCATTTGTGATTTTTGGAATCGTTGCGATTGGAAATTCTGGATTCCCATATAACGACAGATAAATGGCTATTGCATTTTGTACGGCGCCTTCATGAATATGCAGCTGCATTGTTATCTGCAGAATTATAGCTAGCAATTTCTATAGCTATGCAAAACGGGCTATCTTGATAGAACATCGCTTGGCAAAGATATCGATAAGTAATGCGAACATATCTAAACGTATTTGCTGTTTATACAAACCTACTAACATATATTACACGCAAATAGTGCTATATGTATATATGATCCACATAAATGTTAAATAAACAAAACATGGTTTTTCCTGAACAATATTATTCATAACAGCATATTTTTTTACATAAAAGCATTAAAATTGAAACTACCATTGTACTAAGTATTTAACTTTTTGACGAAATTACGAGAACATGGTATATTTTGTCAAAACAATACGTTTGAACAATTGAAAAGCTACTTAAGGAACATTATCGTAAAGTTGTTTCTACCATCCTGCTTAAATGCAAAATCATTAGAGCAGGTCTCCAGCTTTTGCCCGAGCAATAGTTACGAAACAATGTGCGAGTAATTACAAGTCTACTTATATTCCACAATTTTCGATACAATATGTTGCAAATATTTCTATTAAAAAACGCACCTTTTTTTACTACAAAATATATTAATAACAAACAAACAAAATTTATATTTATATTCAATAAAGATAGTATAATCACAAGCTTGAATTTAATCTGTAAATAAATGTATAAGTAAATCTAACCTATCAAATTAAATCTTATTTCTAAATTGAATTATTCTTAACTGAATAAATACATTAAATAATAATGAACAAAATTTCTTTTTATCAGTTCTTCTCTGTAAAATGTAAAATATAATCAGTTATAATTAAATTTTTTTAAATTTGAAAAATTTATGTATGTAAAAATATATGTTAAAAATTTTATGCTGCAAAATCTATACATTTGAAATGCATTAATGACAAACAAAATTGCATTTGATTGACATTTTTAACAATTCTTTAACATTTCATTTTGTTTGACATTTCACATACTACTGATTGACATATTGTTATTTTTTATAAAAATAAAATTTTTTATAATTTTCTTATAGCTCTTTTCCCATTTTCTGAAAAATATAAATTTTGGACAAAATGCATTTTGAAAGCTCATATATTCTGCTCCTCATATATTGAAAATATTCAAAGAATTTAGAGAAAACAACTTTCTTTTATAAATTTATTTAATAAGAAATTTCAAAATTTAATAATTTAAAAAATTTAACAATTTCTTTTAATGAAGATATCATAAAGAATGCTTATCGGCATAGCATCGATGTAAAAAGAATAGAGGAATTTTGACAGAAATTGAATTATGCCATCACCTGATGTTAATATAATTTGCATGTCCATTATAGTAGCGTGTTAGGAGAAAAAAGGACGGTTCGCTGTTGCGACTCGTAGCGCGCACACGATTATACAACAGTCAGTCGTATCGAATGTTACCATTTTCTGTCTGAAGTTCCTTTAGCATATCGATAAAATTAAATATTTATAAAATTAAATATTATTTCAATAGTAAAAAATTGCATGTTATTTCTACTTTTTCAATTTTTGAAATCTAAAATGTATATTTCTGTGCATTAACGCTAAAGAAACGACAGAATGTAATAAAAATAAACAATATGTGTTAAAATTAATTCCAGAAAATCTGCTCTTTACAAGCAAAATACACGCGTAATTTTTTTTTAGCTGTAATATATAATCTTCCCATCGAGAAGGAGCTTTTCTGCAGGAAAACGTTGGCAGAACAAAATGAGGAAAAATCTAATTAAAGTACGCGATACGAAATATCAAATACACAGCAGAAAACTTGCCGACCATTCTTCCTAGTCATGCTCTCTCGCTTCACATACTGACGTAAACCGTAATCCGAGGTAAATGCGAGATCCCATGCGGGCCACACTAACGCAAAATACGAGCATGACGTTTCATTGAAATGATATTAATTTCAGAACGTGGAATCGATGCGCGCGTATATGTACGCAATTGAATTCTCGAATTACATCCAGAAAGATCAAATGGTACTTCGCGATGTGATGGCAACTGCTATAATTGCATACGCGAAGCGAATTTGCTTCAGTATGCTATTCTTGATATCGTAGAATGCAAGACGCCGCCGCCTTAGTTCGAATTATGTGAATTGATTTCGTAGGCGGTTTGGTTACGTTTATTACCCTCGATAGTAAGATACTGCACACAGGTATCTCTGCATTTGTGATCGAATGTATGCTCAAGTCTTATCTGATACAAAGCCACATGCGAATACGGCGCAACGGTTGAACATCTTATACGCTATGATCAACCATGTTCCTTTACCGTACAATTAATATGCATATTGTACAAATGACATGGGCGTGCGATGCACAATGTGACGGATAAACGTAAGGGTGAATCAACCTTCAAATTTTTGTCAGGCAAAATTACATCTATATGTGTCCGTAGATCTTTCAATTTATTTTTATAAAATAATTGTGTGTGCCACTGACAAAGCAATTTTGCTGAAGAATCTAAAAATTTGGCTAGATGCAGATCTGAAAATAATTTGTTGGATCATCAATCTTAAGCATGACGAGCAATACTGCGAAATGTTTTGATTTTCTAGCTAATCAATTTTGTCGTCTTATCTAACTGTTTTGATGGTCTAGCAAAATTATTTTTCAAATCTGTATCTAGCTAAATTTTTCTCTAGCAAAATTGCTCTTTCAGTAGCGTAAATATTTCATAAAATCATTTAATGGATTTAATATGTCTTTTGCGCAGTAATGTTATAAATAACAAAAGGTGTATGATTTCTAACTACGTTATAGTCGGATAAGGCGACAAACATAAATAATATAAATATCTATTTTCTGTAGCTGTGTTTCGTATAATAAGCCTCATATCTTATATAACATACAGATACAAAGAAAATTTATACTACAAATAATACACAAACATAAACTTATATTTCAAATTAAGAAGAAAATGTAACAAGATCTTTATTAAAAAATAATAAAATATTTATAAGAGATTAATTAGATAAAATAATTTTAATGAAGAGCTTTAATGTGTTTTTTTAATATGTTTTAACTTGCAGTCTGATAAAAACAAATATAAAAAGTATCAAATGAAAGTAAGAGTTCTTCATATTTGATCAGTTCTATCAAAGCGCAGTGTTTGCATTGGCATAATAATTTACGCAACTGCCGTGTTTATGTCAAGGCAAGCTAATTAGTCGAGTAGATAGAGTTGAACCGACTATAGACATGAAAGAGCCTTGCTCGCGTCACGAATCCATTATGCAAGACATTGCAACCCTCACCTAACGAACTAATTTGCTGTACGTCGCACAAAATGGAAAAGACATAAAGATGGAATAAGGAAGGACATGGGTAAAACTACATCGGTAAAACTGCTTCCCTATTGCTAGTGCAAACAGATCTTGCGTGACAGTATAAAACGAGATAAATTGAATCGACAGATTGAAAGCACAATGACTCAACCACACTTATTGTTAAAAAGATTTAAGATCAGCTTTGAGAGAATCCATTTTCTACGCTTTTTCATGCATGAAATTTCTTTCAAAGAAATCGAAAATGAAGACAATCTTATTGAAATTTAAATATTTTTACTATAAATGGTAAACGAAATGTCTTAAGACAATACTGCAAATGTAAATACACACCGACATGAGTCACTAAAGACTTAATTTAAACTAGATCTATAACGCTTAAATATTTTCGGTATGAATTTTAGTATAAATTTCAGTATAATATTCAGTATATATCCTGTTTTATAAACTGTATGCGTATTGAAATCATTTTCAGTTTCTTGAAACGCAATCACAACCCGAATTGGGACAGTAATATCATAAATTAAATTGCAATTTAATAACATTAATAAATATCTTAAAAAGATGTACATAATTTGATGCTAATAAGCATCTTTTAAAGTTGTAAATAATTTATTTACAAAATAATAATATCTCAGACGGGATTCGAACTCGGATTTCTCGTATTACGAGCTGACATCTTCTCAATTCGACATTGCATACAATATTATATTATTTATAATTATAAACAATATAATATTATATCTATAATGTTATAGTCTACAAATTATGTAAAATGTAACGTAATATGTTGCTTCAACCATGAAAAATTATCCTGTTAAGGTAAATATATATGAATATATCTTAGAAAGTTCAGTTTAATCGATTCAACGTCGAAAATAATTTAATTATATTTATCATAATAAATAATTTAATTATATTTAATCATAATAATGTTGTTGGATCTTTTCTTAATAATTTGCGTCATCTGAAAAATCTTCTGACTTGGTTAATCCTGCGCCTCATCCTATTGCTGAGAGGGTGAATTTCCAGACGCACGCGTCGCAGCGAATTCGTAGCAAATTGTGCAGCGCGAGCCCTAAATAAATTTCGCGTCGTAGGGCTTTGTACTCTAACGTGACAGGAAATTTCTGTGGGCATGTAGGTGTGTCAAGGTACATGCGCTTCTAGAGAATGTTACGAGGTATTTCGGGCAGATGCTCTTTTGACCTCGCCGTCTCCGCGAGCTTCGAAGTCAAGCGCGAGACTGCACGCTTCAATAAACTAAGATCTACACGCGATGGTAACCGGTTCATTCAATTTGTAAGTTTTTGTTTATTAATCATTAATTTGATAATGTTCGATGAATCAGTATTTATAGTTTTCTTATAATATGACTTTTGGATATGTAATTCTTTTAAAATAAATATTCTAAAAATATGCTCAATTTATAAATTAAATACATATAATCAAAAGAGAAAATTCTATAATTAGATATGTAAAATATTAATAAAACCATATAAAATTAAGTTTTCTTTTACATCAAGCATCAATGAATCATATGCAATTATACGCCCATATGTTCTACCGACACGTGTACCTATCCGCTTAAGGACAATCCACTTTAATGTCTAATAATGATTTAATAAACGTCAATTATCTGCTTTTGAATACCATAGTACTAATATAAATAAATATATACTTAGAGATTATTCTGTAAAATCATGTATTGTATATATTAATCAAAATCAAAAATAACATGAAAAATTGTGAACAAATCTCGAATAACAGATATTAAAAATTTTAAATAAACTTACTGCATTTTTAAATATTGTATTTTTTTTATAAACAAGAATATGATTGATAATTATTACAATTTTTTAATCACCAAAAAATATACAACGCTTTTAAAAGATAAAAAAACGATCTCAATATCCAAGATATAGTGTTCTTTATCATCACACAAGCACGAATTCAGTCGTATAAAATTTATGGAATTGTCGGTGGTAACGTATGGTCGGTATATCGCTTTACGTGTATAACGTGTATTATGTAATATATGTGTGTATATGTACATAATATACAATACGCGTCTTTCATAGCGTATATTAAACCACCACTCGACAACCTAGCCGCCACCTTCGCCTTCTTCGACCTGGCACGATGTGATCTACACGTGGCAATATTGCGCCACATGCCGTGAATTCTCTCAGAGCCATTTCGTCTAATCGAGACGGCGCCGTGGCGGTACCATGCGCCACTCGTGCTTGCGATCGTCGAAGTAGCCCCATAGCTAGTGATTATTAAAAGGAGGACGACAGAATAGAGATTTGAGCAAGCAACGTCACGTTACGCGTGCGCGCGCGCACGCCGCAAGAGGATTATAAAAATATTAAGACGAAAAATAGTCATCTGTCAAGAATTGAATTTGTGTAGTGTATTCGATTTAATTGCATAAAGATATATCCGCTATAATTCAGATGTAAACAAATTTATCTTTTTCAGCATAGCGCGATTTTAAAGATCTCTAAATGTTACTCAATTCTCGTTATAAGTTTTATTTTATCTCGATTAATAATCTCAAGACTAGGAAAACTAAAAAGATATTAGAACGAACGATCTTGTATATCATTTGGCTGACGTCTTGAATGCACAAATCTCATGATTTCATCGTACGTGCATGCCACGGCCAACAGCTGCAGCTATTTTTGTTGTTATTTTTCCCTTGATTTCAAGAGTCAGAAGAAACGAATGCTTATTTTTAAAAAGTTAAGTTTTTGACTCAGCAGAAACTCTATATTAAAATATTATAATATCACATAATATACGGTAATCTAACATTTAATAGATTTCAATTTTTTTACTTTCGTATATTTTTTTGCGAGTTCCAAATCGAAAGACTTAAAAAAATAAAAGTAATAAATAAAAATAAAAAATGTTTATAATAAATATTTAATAAACTAATTTATAATAAATGTGTTTTCAAATATATACGGTCTAAAATTAAGTTTCTTATATAATAATTTAATAAATATTTTTATTTTAGTGTTATTAAACTCAAAAATTTTACACGTAAAACAGGATATATTTCATCAATTTTTATCTCAAATGCGCATAAAAATTTAATCTTCTAAGTAGCTATATCCAGAGTAAGAACCTGATGTAGTATGAAAAGGAAACATTCGTTACGTTGACCGGTGCCTCTTCGATCTTAGCCAATCCTATTCTCATCGATCGTACACGGGCCATAATCCTCTTATTAATTCGCCGCATGCATTACAGATTGGGTTATATTCGCGTAGCTTAGAATAGTCTAGGTCAATCCAGAATCCTAGGATTGACAAAGATTATGTCAGCGCACTTAGATATCTTTACATCGATAAATACCAGCTGAATTAGTAAATACGGCGCGAATTTATTTGATAATTAATGACATTATTCACGGAATGTCACATATATTAATAAATATTTATTAAGCGCACATGATAATTATATATATGAATAATACAAAAATCTCTATAACTTCATGCTGATTGATATTATGATAGAGTCGCTCATTCAAATTAACAAAAAAGAATGGAGAAACTAACCTCGCTATACAATAATAATAGCATGACCACCAGTCATATAATCTCGACGATACGTTCGATGTGTTAAGTTAGAAAGTTAATCAAATGTTCAAAGATAGTACCGTAAATTCTTCTCTGGCTAGCGGAAAACAAAATTTATGGTCCCACATAGATCGATCGCCTGTCTCGAGACCAAATGGAGTCTGAAATTCTTCCGTAGACGACTAAAAAACAAGATTTACGGTAATTGGATTTTGTAATTCCATCATTCTTGATTCTAAACTAATCGAAATCTGAAATTTCTTCCGGACTAGGCAAACCCGATTTACGGTAATTAAGTTCTGTGATTCAATCCAGTGAGTCTAAAATAGAACGCAATGGAATTCATTTGAGTACGTGTTTTAAAAAAACAAATATCAAAATTGAAATGTGATAGGAAAAATAAAAATATCTTAAAAGTATTAAAAAAAATTTTTTTTTAATTAATAAAAATTTGAGTCAAAAAGAGAATAATATAAAAGGATAATTTCATTGCAATATAACTTCAATTCTTTCCTTAAACTTACGAAACACGGCAATAATTAATTTAAAGCGTCCATTATAAACTTAAAATTCATAAAATTAATTCATATATAAAATTCCTAAAAATCTTAAACTGTGAACACATAAAAATTTATGATTAAACATGAGCATTTTGTTCGTTTGACTAATTAAAGCAAGTAATCTTTACGAAAATCGATTTTAATCAGAAAGCTTATTGTATTTTTTTCAAATTTGCGATGCATTTCCGATATTATGAATCTTCGCCCGTCCAGTTCGCGGCTCACTGATGCTGTTTATTCTATGAATTATGTAAGAATTTATAGTTCACCCAACGGAGGAACGATAAAAAGCTCTACGACCACATTATTGCGGGATGTGCGATGAGATGCACTTTCGCACAGCAATCTTGTATCATATTGAACAGGTAAAGCCCACCTGGGTTCCAAAATATAGCTATCAACGTAAGAGGTATAAAATTTGATGCAGAAATGACTGATATTTTTAAATAATTCACTTTGTATTCTTGATACTCTCTGTTTCTCTGTCTTTCTGTATCTCTCTCTCTCTCTCTCTCTCTCTCTCACACACACACACACACACACACATCTCTATAATTGAATATTATTAAGTCCCAAAAATAAAATTAACTTGATTTATTTACAACTGTTAAAAATTATTATTGACATTTTCATTTCCAATAATAGCTTCTAATAGCTCAAATGGATTAAGTTGCAATAATAATAAAAAAAAAAAACATCTTAATAATCATTATATGCTATTGAATAAGTTCTTTTTACAATTTCTTATTATCTCTATTAAACTAACAATTAATTATACTCCTTGAGAAGTATCGTATTAAAAAATGAATCTATGTTATTATTTAACTAGATTAAATATTTCTGTAAAAAGTCGATTACAAAATAACAAAAATCTTTATTATTTTGTTATAATAAAATTGATTTCTTAAATTAATACATAAATATACTATATGTTATTCTTATTATATATTGTTACTTATTATATTTTGTTTGCACCCTATAAAAATCATACAAAAAATGTAATGATTAAATAAATAATGTTTTTGATAAAACCGATAATATAAACATTAAAAAGTTCATTAGCAAATAACTATAATAATTAGAATAACATTCATAGCAATAATACATAGTTAACGCAAACCAGTTTCTCGATAATACTTCGTTGAAGTATACATTCTCTATTGACATATAATTACATTTTTAATTTTGTGACAATTTTAGCGTCGTGATGATTATGTTAACAATGATATCGCAGAGTAGAAAGGTAATATTAATAAATCCAACATAATTTAAAAGTTAACATTATTCAAGTTTACTGAATGAATGACAGTACATCGAAAACCTTTTATCGCAGTTGTTCATCCCCATTATCGTGAAGATTAACGTTTCTATGAGATATCGACGTAAGCAGGGATCAACGAAGTTATAGGTCACTCACTATACTTGAAATTTGTACGAAACATTCTCGCTTCTCTCGTGGTCGATTATAAGCAGAGGTGTGAAAAAATTACTGTCGCCCACGTATCTAATACGCACGCACTTTTACATGAATTTCGATCGACAATATATTTAAATTCTTAATGATTCTCACATAATACATATACGCAAGTTAATGTTAGTTATTAAAGAAACAAGTATTTTTTATAAGCAATATGAATATTATATTTTTATTGATAAAATTTATAATAAAATATATAAAGTCTTTCTGTTCCTTAGTTCCGATAAAAAAATAATAGATTATGATGAAGCATAAACTCTCGGACTTCAATATTCGATATTTACTGCAGCTAGCTAGAATGTAATTTGTAAAAAAAAAATATTTAAATCAAATGTAGGTTTATGCGTAGTATATTTTCGAAATAGATGAAAAGGATTTCCTTAACGATCGTACTGCGCAAGTAGTATTATTCCTATTTATATTTCGTTATTAAGTTATTCTTGCCTCCTTGCAGAGAAAGCTTTTAAATGACGGAATACGACTTGCATGGTGCCAAGCGTGGCAATCGATGCTCAGGCACGTTCGCCGAACCCAAACCACCCCAATCTGGCCGGTAGTCGCCAACCTGACCAAACAACAGTCTCCAGATCCCGTATAAATTAAAGCAATTTGCATGTCACGCGCGCTCACGGGTTCTAGACACGAAATTTGGCGCGGTAGAAACGACCAAGACCGAATGTCGTTAGTCAAACAATCTAACCATTTCTGCTGTCTGGTCTCGTACACGCAGGAAGATATCGCTTGAAATGTCCACTCGCAAATGGCACATGAAAATAGAAACCAAATGTGTAACGCAATGTAAATTCATCGGTTTGCTTATAAATTACACTACATACGTAGCGAAACAATATGTATAACTTTCGTTAATTAACCATCGATATTTAGCTAACTGTTGAAACATTACATGATTTCCGATATCCGTTGTTTCTGTGAAAATTATATTTATTGTAAAATATCTAATGCAATATAATAAGTAATAAAAGTTAAACAGAGTCAAAATGTGGGAAATATTGCATTTATGTTGTAATTATTATTGCATCATATGCTTAAAAAATGTAATAATTGTAATAACTGTAATAATTGTAAACCATGAATAAATTTAAATTAATGTGTGTAAATGTAAATTAATTTGATAAATATTTGTTACAATCAAGGATCATTCTTTCGCTTTAAGCGACATTTCTCCCCTGAGTATTGCACAGCCTCATTTTGCTCTATTCCGCCTCGTTATATGTTAACTCTCCGTCCATGCACGTCGTATCTGTTAATAATGTCACAGCCCGACCTCTGAGCTCTCTCTCTCTCTCTCTCTCTCTCTCTCTCTCAAACCCTCGGCACCTCTGACACCGGCGGCGCTTACAGGGTGGCGCTTGAAACAACCCTGCGGGCCTCACACGGACTGCGTTACGTTCCATTATGCACGCCAGTCGATTCCGCTCGAGCGATTTAACATGCATTAACTTGTAAACTCGCGACTTGCCGTGTATTCGATAATGCAGCCGCTACCGACACCGTCGCCACCCGCGCGCCGCTGCGTGGCGTTGGGACGCCTTTTACGAGGGGCATACACCACGGACCTACTTCCCGCGTGTCCCACCAACATTGACATTCTACGCTGCGTTCCATCTGCCACCCGGAAAACTCCCCAAGCTTTTGATAATACATTATTAATGAGCCGAGCAGAGAACTACGAATCTCGATTCTTTCGAATTCGGAAATCCGATTCTGCACCAAAGAACGGGAATAATATTTAAATAATCATTGGTCGTCGGCGCATATGAATTGTTCGGAATTAAAAAACTCATGACTTTTCTCCAAGATATTCATGATTAAAAGATTCCAATGAAAAACGGATACTGATTCTTGGTTTTTACTTAAGGCTATATTTTCCGGTAAATATCGTAAATAATTCAAGATAACAGAGACGAATTCAATCTAAAAATATATAAAAAACAGTCTCTTGTTAAACAAAAAATTCTGAAAATGGATTGTAAAATATATCAGAAAATATAAAATAATGTAAAATATATATTTTTTATTTCTGGTGCATATGCAGTGCGATGCGTATTATGTGTCATATCAATCATTTTGCACAATAAAATGAGACTGGGATAAACTGACATAAATTTAATAAAGAGTTGTACATTTAGATGTAATATTTGTATACATATATCCGGTACTTTTAAAGAGATATTCTGAAATTCCGTAATTGTCATTTCTCTCTTGTAAAGTACATTAAGTATATTCCGTATTATCAATATTTTGCAAACCAACTACATCAAATTCTATTCAATTTAAAGCTTCAAGGATGTAAACGCTTTGTTTAACATCCTTTATAAATTTCTTGTGATTGTATGGAGCATTTTTTACAAGGAGCACAAAGGGACGGCAAAGCAATCTCTTCATAAAAAAAGATGAGCAAATGTACAAAGTACATAAAATCTATTCAGTCAAATTTCAAGCTGCACAACTATGTTAACGACTCTTGTCGCTCTTCACGATGAGATTGAAAAAGTTACTGCATTCCCCTGGGCGTCGAGCGACAGAGTAGTTGAGAGGGATGTTAATCGACGGCTCGGACAGGACGCAATTCGAACATTTGGGAAGTAGACGAGGAAGGAGGTCGGCGGATAGCAAAGGATGAAAGCACGCGGTGGAAAAGGGTGGTATACGGAGGAAACGAGGCGAAGCGGTGCAGTGGCCGCATAAGTGTACGTTGGTATGGGTGACCATTCAAATGGAAGCCTCTCTTGTCCTGCCTCTCGTTTTCCCTGTCTTCTCACTCACCATTCCCATCCCATTTCAAGTGGTCAGCCTTCGGCAATCGTCCGGCACGGTGGGCGAACGCGCGAGTTGCAATCTGTCCCTCGTCGAAAATCACCGCGGAAACAAAGTAAAAGCTCCCTCCGGAACCTCATACTATAGAATCCCTAATCGAAACTACGAGTCGTGGCTCGCGGACTACGTGCACGAAGAATCGAATGGATAATCGATAGTCGTACTAATTCCGTGCAAAAGCGAAAGATGCATTGACGCGGACACATACCGGTAATCACAGCCCGTGCAAAAACTAATTAAATACATTCTAGCAATATTGGAAATTCGTCGTAGTATTGTAATGTTGTAAGATTCAAATGAGACAAGTGGGCTTTTCCGTAGCAATTCCACTGTTTGTAACGAATACCAATTGCAACAAAAAGAGAAGTGCAAATAATTGGAAAAAAAAAACTCTCAAGGAAAGTCTCGAGGAAAGAATTTATATACATACATACACAAAATAAACATGTTCCCTTCATTTGTTATATAGTGCGTTATTAATTTTGCTTTTGATCTTTTTTCAATATTCTTTATATATCCTTTTAAAACTCCATATATTATGATATAGCAATATTTAACATGAATATAACAATAATTATCAAACTGAAATATAATAAATTACTTAATCTAAAATTATTGAATCAATTCAAATTAAGCTAAAGATACAGTGAGTAATATTTCAATTTGAATAACATTGAAATCACTAATTAAATTCTAGACGATGCTTAATTCTCACATGAATCAATCAATAGAATCAAACGAGAACCGAATTTAAAAGTAACATAAAATTTCAACTAGTTACGTCGATCAATCATAATTGAAACTTCACTGAAATGGCAATAAGCTTTAGTAGTGGCACATTCCTGGAACGATTAAAACTACAATTTTCGCAAAGAATGAAAATTAATTAAAACCTTTCTGATCTCAAAATGTAATATTCCATGTATTATGCGCCATGGAATCCAACAAAGGTATTCAACATAATGCTCTTCGCATAAAGCATCGTTGGTAATTAATTAATCAAGAATATCTTTTGAAATTTGACTGATGTCCTTTTGAATTAAAAAAAATCTCTATTTCCTCGAAACACAAGTGCATCTCATTCTAAGAGTAAGATGCAAAATTCTATAATCAAAGATCGAGAGAAGAAGTAGCCAACGATGGGGCTCATTCAGTGAGATATTATTCTTGCAAGATAACAGTCACGACTCGAGCGCTCTCAACGAGGACCATCGCGGCTTGCAGCCGCAAAACTATTTTCCGATAACGACCGACACTCGCTTGGTGGGATACATTTGTTCCAAGCTCGCACCCTGATTGCGCGGGACGCCCGTTTTCCCCGGATGCATATTTTATCCCGCTGACAGATTTATTGCCGGCTGGTTATTCGGCCGCGCCAGCTTCTTTCTCAATTTTATTGTTTTTATTTTGTATATCTGGAGGTATCATGTCTCACTATCATACCGCGCGACAGCCGGATGTGCGTAGATGTGTATATTATCGAACTATTCAATATTGAATATTGATGCGTTGTATTATAATTCGCGAAAGGAGAAATTAATTTAATAAATAAAAATGGGAAACAGCAAAACTCAAAAATATCAAAAATATATTTTAAAAAATGAGAAAATCCAGACAAATAATATTGTTTGATGAAAGACCAAAACAACTGTTACATTATATAATTTCAAAATTATAAATCTATTATAAATCTCAAGAAAAAGAAAGTAAATTTAGATAGCATATTTTTTGTCTAAAATTTAAATCTGGATACCTACAAATATTTGGAATTATAAATACTAAGTATTACAAGTAGAATTAGATAAAAATATGCTATCCTTAATTATTAAATAGAAATATGGAAAAGAAGCTTTTCATCTTAATTAAAAATTTAATAATATTATTCTATAATCTCCAAGTTTGGTCTAGTAAGTAATGCCAGAATTCTATAATTTACCGTTAGACTGCCATGAGAATTATGATGCATGGTTGTAGAGAGAATTTCATATGTTCCAATGTTTTCCCTCAACTTTTCCGCCACTTCAACAGAGATATATTATTCCGTAACGAAAGTACTTCCTCGTCGCGTTTTCTTTTCTAAATATCAGTAGCATTACATTAAGCAAGAACTTTTTCACATATCAACGGACATAAGATATAAATGTACAAATGAAATATTGCTATCGAATTTAATTCTTTTCTGACAGTCACTTCTGCTATATGACCTAGATTTCGATACGCACCCGCATGTTACAGGCAGTCGGAGTTTCATAACATATATTGGCTATTGTGAAAAGTGCACGGATGTACATGTATATGTTTACACCGATAAAATTCTAAATTCTAGCCAACCTATCAAGGCGGTTTCAATGAAATTTCTACGAAATCCGACAAAAATAGTATTCTCTTTAATTATTACGCGCAAAAAATATCAATGCTCAGAAATTATAGAATTACGTTTATCAGAAATTTTGTGAACGTTTCAAAAAATTTATTATAATATTATTATAATAAATTATATAAATATTATAATACAAGTAAATTATTCTTATCTAAATTATCTTATAAAGTTCCGTATGTATACGTTGCAACTTTAAGATGTCAAAAATTAATAGCATAAAAAAATAATATTTAGGAATAATTAAAAAACTCCAGATCTTAGACAAAAAGTATTTTCACATGTACATGGTCCAATAAGATATTCTTATTTTAAGACAAAAAGTACGAAAATGTGATTTTTTTATAAAATTATTACATTAGAACATACAAATAAAATTTCATTTTAAAACAGCAATTCATTTCGCATATTCGTATTTGTAAAAATACGAATAGCTATCAAATCAAATGAAAGAGTTTAAAATTGTTTTCCCTAAAATACATAAGAAACAACAAAGTATTTCCTAGTTTTCGTTACGAACGTGTCGGTAATTCTAACTTTGGACAAACGAAACTGAGCGAGTCGCAATGGTTGCACGTATATCCCTCTATTGCAGAAATCCTTTCCAATCACCCGGACGGTGCCACATACGATCCTTACGTGCAGCGATCTACCAACTGCCTTGCGCACGTGCAAACCATCCTCATATATAGTGTCCTGGTTCATCGAACGTGGAAAGGATACGAGATGGTAAAATCACGGAACTATGTGTCCAATAACGGATACAGACATTTTCCACGGCAGACAACCCGTGTGTGACCCAAATGCGTCTAGAAAAGTTACGAAAAATAGAAACTTAGAAACGAAAAGTCATGAACAGATATATGAAAAAAGAAAAAGAAAAAACATTTTACAAACATTTATCTTGTGGCGAGAAAAATTGCGGTTGATATCAAACGCAGAATTTATAATATAATTTAAAATACAGCGTCAATAATTATTTTTGAATGTTCTGCTGAACAAGTAAATTGCTTCGAATGACAAAAAGTGTGATTCAACAATAGAATCTTTTAATTCAGGAATAATCTGCGTCCGCCGTAGCGTTTAAAATACTTTCCAAGTTCCACAAGATATTTCAAGCATAGCGTTTGGCACATCGTAAATTACATTCCTCTCGTTCACGTACGCAAGTATTGATTATAGAGGTAGACTCGTACATTCAAGTCCACTTTGGTTGCCCAAACACACCCTTCGTTCACAATGTTCCGGCCACTCCCGATCGTAGGGATACTGAGTCTTCTATCTCTACCAAACATTGTGATTTGCTCAATGTATCATGTTTACCATGAGTCGCGTATCGTGAAGTTATTTATGGGGTTACCGGTCCATTTTTTCAAGTCCGAAAATAACCATTGTATTTCTCTTTTACGGGCAATGTTTATACTCCCCACATTCATCATTTAATTCGAACAGTTTCGCCGTATTACGGTAAAAAATGTAAACTTCTAAAGGATAGTAGATATGCGAGTCATACGAGACAATGATAAATGTTACGCTTAAATTTCAATATATTGGCTGACTATATTTCATTGTATTTTTGTATCTTGAATGATTATCAGACATTCGGGATGACATTTTTATCGTAAATCTACTTTTGTTACATCTGATATATTAAATATATTGTTGATCACAAGCATATTCTTGGAACATACATTTATCGCATCCGTAAAACTGAAACTTTAATTTAACAAATGTTAGCGTGATACAAAAACGATATGACATTGCAATATATTTTACGCGATATTTCTAGTTCCGGATTTCTACTTCCGTTCGATATTGACCATGGAAAATGTATACATAGTCCGAAATGTCGAAGCGTACGTGACTGTACAAAATTGGTGCGACAAATTAAATTTTTCTCCCTTCTTATGTAGTCTCTCCATACTATTCATGGAGAAGAAAAGCCGAAAGCTTAGTGGTGAAACCGAGGGAAATGCATGCGCGTGATTGGCGAGAAAGGGTGAGTTACGTACATACATAGAGAAGGTTCCAGCATGTTTTATCGCTTGTTGGGCCAAAATTGGTAGGATATTCGGTATAAATTCACCTTCGATGGCGGCATTATTTGACGTTGGCGTAATATGTGAGAATATGGCGGCGAACCGCAAGTACGGAATGACGTCGAGCTGGAAGAAAAACTTTGGAACGAAAACGCGTGGGGTGGGTTTTTATCCGTTCATGTTACGACGCTCGGCTACGGAGGAAACGGTGGGTAAATCGAATCTCGACTTTGCGCCCTCTCTTCGCGTCCTTTGCCCGGTTTCCGCAGCCACGGCAACGAGGAGCAAAACGGCAAAGCCGGCTTTAATTACTTTTCGCGAAATAAAAAAGATCAAGGATACGCTTTGGGTCGCGAAGATTGAATTTTAATGTATCGCATTGGCAAGAAAGCCCGCAAACCTCGGATTCTAATTCTAAATCATGATAGAACATTTCATTATTCGTACATAGACAGAAAAGCTGCAATATGTAATCTCTTTAAAATTTTTGTTTATTAAATAAAAACTTTTTATATTAAATTTAAAACATTTCTACCATGTCTGATTTTATATATATATATATATATATATATATATACATACACACTTATAATAAGTCTGAAAAGATATGTAAATCATCGCAAGCACACGTATGCGTGCAAATGCACTAATTCGCCCATTATAGATGTTCTAAGCCGTAACAAATCGATCGTGCATAACCAAATAATTCGCTAATTGCATTAACAGGCGAATTCATGCGCTCAAAGTATTTAAAATGTTATTAAAAATGTAACAGTCATATATAACGTCATGTGTCCGTTTGACGAGATTAAAAATTTAAATTTGCCTCGATAGAAAAAGAGAGAACTATCGACGACGAGTATTATTTTTTTCCGTATGTTTTTTTTTTTTTTTTTTTAACAGAAAGGTGACCAGTTCAGTCCGATCACGTGTAGTTCACATAATCCGTGAAATTCTATTCTACTGTGCAACGTCAGCCGTACGGCGTAAACAGGATTCTATTACCGATGTGTAAACGAAAGGTTTTTATATATCCACTCTCGCGTATTGCTGCACAGTTCATCGGTGCAAGTACAACGGTAGGTACGCCCGTATCATCCCTAGCAGACAAATGTAACGCATGAATGACACCGCTGAGAACTAGTGGTTCGTAAAGTATCTACGCCACACGACGTATACGTGACGTGCGAGGTAAACGTTTCCAGGTCCCCAGAGGTCCGCCCAGATCGAAACTCGGGAGTGGCGCAGCTACTCCACGCCATCGAGGGACTGTTTATCAATCAAGTTAAGCAAATACCGTACATGTAACGTAGCGTATTGCGGGGCGCTGTTGCGTCTGGCACATCTGTATGTGCTCGCATCGCATCAGTCCATTCAGTGTAAAATACAGTAATGCAATGAATGCATGCATGGCGCGCTAAGTGAAAATCTTAAGCGTCACTTCATGTCGGAAATAATTTCTAATATTGCAATACGCATCGGAGATTTATGTAAACTATAGTGCATGCAACTACGTAGCTTATATTCCTAATATCACCACAATTCACAAAATAATACACAACTGATTTTCGTAAAACGCATCAATAAGTTTGGATAAAGTGTTCATCAAATGCTCTCTCAAGTACATGAAATTTGCGTTACTCGTATTTAGAACGTGTATTGAATAAAAGATGAAGTACTTTGCTGCAGTTGCATGTTTCGAGTATAGAATTACTTGATATATCTTGCGATGCACTTCTGCCGCAGTGGAATATTTTTCCAAATGCATTACAGATGTGTCTACAAACTCGTAACTCCAGCATCTTTCTTAAAATTGAGCTATGCCACATATCGAGCCACATATATGTGAACGCTAATAACACATTAATATCGTAACAAATTGCATTTAATTCGTTACTGCTGAATTATGATCCAAAAATTATACCAATAATACATAATATAGAAACCTATCGTAAATGAGCATGAATTATAACAACTGTAATACATTACGATTTGCAAATTATGCAAAAGGATTTAATTACGAGATATTGATATTGCATCCTTTAGTAAATATTTATGATAATTTGACATAGTCGTTGTTGACTTTCTCTACGAGGGATTTTTGCAGATGTAATATTCCATTTCACACAAAATCATCATTTAGCGAGCTAAAATTACACAGCTACGTTGTCACCTTAC